>Ga0310822_100047_pt1 | contig 249588 bp, 225 predicted proteins | sample P4_ome_2_FD_201313 | JGI IMG/M metagenome (GOLD analysis project Ga0310822, IMG submission 201313) | Sorghum-adapted microbial communities from Joint BioEnergy Institute, Emeryville, California, United States - P4_Day56_Rep2 | ecosystem: Engineered > Bioreactor > SSF (Solid state fermentation)...
GTGCGCTAACCGCAAGGAGGCAGCCGGCCACGGTAAGGTCAGCGACTGGGGTGAAGTCGTAACAAGGTAGCCGTAGGGGAACCTGCGGCTGGATCACCTCCTTTCTAAGGATGAACCCTCACGCTTCGGCATCATGCCGACGTATCGGTTCACTTAGAATAACGGTCCCGGTCAGGGAGTCAGGCCGGTGACTATGATCACAGGCGGGACGCCGCCGCCTCCGTTTCTCTTTCTTCTCATGGATGATACGGCTTTCGGGCCTGTAGCTCAGTTGGTTAGAGCGCGCGCTTGATAAGCGTGAGGTCGGAAGTTCAAATCTTCCCAGGCCCACCAACAGCCGTTGTGGGGCTGTGGTGGGCTCTTGGGAATGCAAGGTGTCAGAGCCGGTCGAACGGGGCCATAGCTCAGTTGGGAGAGCGCTAGCTTTGCAAGCTTGAGGTCGTCGGTTCGATTCCGACTGGCTCCACCATCATCCGTGTCGAAGGGAACAGGTTCCGCCGGGGTGAGCCCGGTGGGAGATCTTTACATCGTGAAGAGGGGATAAGCCTTGAGGTGTTCGGCTGAAAATGCCGGCATCGCCTCGACGAGGCAGGTTGTCGTGACCGCGGCGACCGTCTGGGTTTATCTCGATAGACTTCTGGTCTTTCTGGCAATGATCACCAGCCGAGTTGGCTCGGGCTGCTCGTGTAGCGCGGGTCGAACAGGGTGGGCATTGCTAATGAGAGCGATCAAGTGACCTAAGGGCATCTGGTGGATGCCTTGGCGGTAAGAGGCGATGAAGGACGTGGTACGCTGCGATAAGCTACGGTGAGGCGCGAACAGCCGGTGACCCGTAGATTTCCGAATGGGGAAACCCACCCTCGCAAGAGGGTATCCAGTCCTGAATACATAGGGGCTGGAGGCGAACCCGGGGAACTGAAACATCTAAGTACCCGGAGGAAAGGACATCAACCGAGACTCCGCTAGTAGTGGCGAGCGAACGCGGACCAGGCCAGTGCTTCGGCGAGGACAACTGGAACCTTCTGGAAAGTTGGGCCATAGCGGGTGACAGCCCCGTACAGGTAATGCCAAGCCGAAGACTCGAGTAGGGCGGGACACGTGGAATCCTGTCCGAAGATGGGGGGACCACCCTCCAAGCCTAAGTACTCCTTACCGACCGATAGTGCACCAGTACCGTGAGGGAAAGGTGAAAAGCACCCCGACGAGGGGAGTGAAATAGAACCTGAAACCGGATGCCTACAAACAGTCGGAGCCCGCAAGGGTGACGACGTACCTTTTGTATAATGGGTCTGCGACTTAGTCTGGCGAGCAAGCTTAAGCCGATAGGTGTAGGCGCAGCGAAAGCGAGTCTGAACAGGGCGTTCAGTTCGTCGGATTAGACCCGAAACCAGTCGATCTATCCATGGCCAGGTTGAAAGCAGGGTAACACCTGCTGGAGGACCGAACCGGTGGCTGTTGCAAAAGTCTCGGATGAGCTGTGGATAGGGGTGAAAGGCCAATCAAGGCTGGAAATAGCTGGTTCTCCGCGAAACCTATTTAGGTAGGACCTCGAGTGAATACCCCAGGGGGTAGAGCACTGGATGGGCTAGGGGCCCCCACAGGGTTACCAAACCTAACCAAACTCCGAATACCTGGGAGTACTGCTCGGGAGACACACGGCGGGTGCTAACGTCCGTCGTGAAGAGGGAAACAACCCTGACCGCCAGCTAAGGTCCCCAAGTCACGGCTAAGTGGGAAAGGATGTAGGAACCCCAAAACAACCAGGAGGTTGGCTTAGAAGCAGCCATCCTTTAAAGAAAGCGTAACAGCTCACTGGTCTAAATAAGGGTTCCCGCGCCGAAGATGTAACGGGGCTAAAGCCGTGCACCGAAGCTGCGGGTGTGACGCAAGTCACGCGGTAGCGGAGCGTTCCGTAAGCCTGTGAAGGGCGACCCGTGAGGGCGCCTGGAGGTATCGGAAGTGCGAATGCAGACATGAGTAACGAGAGAAGAGTGAGAATCTCTTCCGCCGAAAGTCCAAGGGTTCCTGCGTAAAGTTAATCTGCGCAGGGTTAGCCGGCCCCTAAGGCGAGGGCGAAAGCCGTAGTCGATGGGAACCACGTTAATATTCGTGGGCCAGTGGATGTGTGACGGATGCTGTAAGTTGTCCGGGCTTATCGGATTGCTCCGGGCAGCTAAAGCGTCCCTGGAAATAGCCTCCACTTAAGACCGTACCCGAAACCGACACAGGTGGACTGGTAGAGAATACCTAGGCGCTTGAGCGAAGTGTGCTGAAGGAACTCGGCAAATTACCCGCGTAACTTCGGGATAAGCGGGCCATCCGATTGGGCAACCAGTCGGGTGGGGCACAAACCAGGGGGTGGCGACTGTTTAGCAAAAACACAGGGCTATGCTAAGTCAAAAGACGACGTATATGGCCTGACGCCTGCCCGGTGCCGGAAGGTTAAGAGGAGAGGTGAGAGCCTTGAATCGAAGCCCCGGTAAACGGCGGCCGTAACTATAACGGTCCTAAGGTAGCGAAATTCCTTGTCGGGTAAGTTCCGACCTGCACGAATGGCGTAACGACTTCCCCACTGTCTCCAGCACACACTCAGTGAAATTGAACTCCCCGTGAAGATGCGGGGTTCCTGCGGTCAGACGGAAAGACCCCGTGCACCTTTACTGCAACTTTGCACTGGCAATCGTGTTTGCATGTGTAGGATAGGTGGTAGGCTACGAAGTGGGGGCGCCAGCCTCCATGGAGCCGCCCTTGAAATACCACCCTTGTGGACATGGTTGTCTAACCGCGGGCCGTTATCCGGTCCCGGGACATTGCATGGTGGGCAGTTTGACTGGGGCGGTCGCCTCCTAAATCGTAACGGAGGCGTGCGAAGGTGGGCTCAGGTTGGTCGGAAATCAACCGTCGAGTGCAATGGCATAAGCCCGCCTGACTGCGAGACTGACGAGTCGAGCAGAGACGAAAGTCGGCCATAGTGATCCGGTGGTTCTGTGTGGAAGGGCCATCGCTCAACGGATAAAAGGTACGCCGGGGATAACAGGCTGATGACTCCCAAGAGTCCATATCGACGGAGTCGTTTGGCACCTCGATGTCGGCTCATCTCATCCTGGGGCTGGAGCAGGTCCCAAGGGTATGGCTGTTCGCCATTTAAAGAGGTACGTGAGCTGGGTTCAGAACGTCGTGAGACAGTTCGGTCCCTATCTGCCGTGGGTGTCGGAGTATTGAGAGGATCTGTCCCTAGTACGAGAGGACCGGGATGGACGCACCTCTGGTGGACCTGTTGTCGCGCCAGCGGCACAGCAGGGTAGCTATGTGCGGACGGGATAACCGCTGAAGGCATCTAAGCGGGAAACCCACCTCGAAACGAGTACTCCCTTGAGAGCCGTGGAAGACGACCACGTTGATAGGCCGGGTGTGGAAGTGCAGCAATGCACGCAGCTTACCGGTACTAATAGCTCGAATGGCTTGAATCGCTCTCATTAAGCAATGCTCATTCTGGACGCGAAAGCGTTCGGGACGGGCGGTGAGAATTCCAGAAAAATCCAGAAGTCACTTTCTTCACCCTTTCGCCGACCTGGTGATAATAGCGGGGTGGCTGCACCCGTTCCCATTCCGAACACGGCCGTGAAACGCCCCAGCGCCGATGGTACTTCGTCTCAAGACGTGGGAGAGTAGGTCGTTGCCAGGTCTGCAAAGGGGTGAAGTAAGGTAATCGAGATCCCCTCTTCCAAATTCATGACAGAGCACCCCGCCCAAAATTTTGGGCGGGGTGTTTTTGTATCTCTATTGCTCCGTTCTCCCCGATAGAATTTGGGCCCCGCTCATCCGGAGCTTCACAGCAGCTGAGCTCGGCTTTCGCTCCTCTTATTGTGCTGCCCGACTGAGGTGGGCAAAAATGGATGGCATCCAAACTGGAGGAAGCGACGATGGCTTTGCTGGGTTCTGGGGTGCTGGCGATCTGGAACGGCGTCGAGGAGGGCGCGGATCAGGATTTCATCGAGTGGCATGTCCTCGAGCACATCCCGGAGCGGGTAGGGATCCCAGGTTTTCTTCGCGGCCGCCGATATATCGCTGTTGACGGCTATCCGCGCTATTTCAACTTCTATGAAACCGAGAACCCAGACGTCCTCACTTCATCGCCCTATCGTGACAGGCTCAATGCGCCGACCGACTGGACGAGGCAGAATATTGCGCGGTTTCGCGATACTTGCCGCACCATTTGTTCCGTAGCAGCAACGCAAGGCCTAGGCGAGGGCGCCTGGATCGAAACGCTCCGGTTCACGAATGTCCGTGAGCCCGAAGCATTCCGTTCGAGCGTTGTAAGCTCTGTCGTTCCTTCGATACTGGTGCAACCCGGTATCGTCGGAGTGCATCTATTGGAGGGCGAGGCGGCCGCGAGCCAGGGTGCCTCGACAGAAAAGACCCTTCGAGGTCAGCCCGACGAGATTGCCGATTGGGTTCTGTTGATCGAGGCGGTCGAGGAAGCAAGCCTCCGTCGAGTTCGCGAAGGGACAGCATCGGACCGTCTATTTCGCGAAGCGGCTAGCACGGTGGATATAGTCCGCGGCTTCTACCGCCTGCAGTTTGCGCTGACGAAATCGGAGCTCGATCGCGGCTCAGTAGCGCCGAAGCGTTGGGTGCAAACTGGATAGCCCATCCAATTTGTTTCTCGGTGCGGCCTTCAGCGTGATGATCGAAGGCACTTCTCGATAGTGCTGGTGTGAGCCAGTGCCGAAATTCCTCGCTGACTTCCGAATATTGAGGATCAAAGACCGTCCTCGCGTGGGCTTGCGCCGAAAGCCGAAAATAGCGGCCAACTTTTCATTCTTGCGGGAAAATGGTGCCCAGGGGCGGAATCGAACCACCGACACCGTGATTTTCAGTCACGTGCTCTACCAACTGAGCTACCTGGGCTTGACTCAGGCATGCCGGCGGGACCGGCTGCGAGGTGGGGGCGTTATAGTTCGTCCCTGTCTGACTGTCCAGCGCCTTGGCCCGGTCGAGCCTCGCCACCACCGGCCTGGCCCAACTCGTCTTCCTCGTCATCTGCCGATTGTGCTGGGATGACATAGGCTCCGCGCAGCCAGCGGGAGAGATCGACGTCAGCACACCTGCGGGAGCAAAATGGCCGGAATTCGGGCTCGGTGGGAGCACCGCAGATGGGGCAGCGGCCGCGCAATGTGCTCTCCTCGTCATTGCGCTCGGTCATGAGGCGATGCGCCTTTCGTCAGTCGATTTCGGTATCAGCGGATTTCACCCAGGCGAAGTGGACAGGGTACCCTTCGCCTGCCAGCAGATTCACAGTTTCGGTCAGCGGCAGCCCGACGACGCTCGTATAGGAGCCGACGATCTTCTGCACGAATGAGCCGGCCAGGCCCTGGATGGCATATCCGCCAGCCTTTCCGCGCCATTCTCTTGATGCGATATAGGCCTCGATCTCCTCTCGTGAAAGGCGCTTGAAGCGCACACGCGTGTCCACGAGCTTCACGCGCTCGCGATCTTCAGGGGTAATGAGGCAGAGCGCCGTCAGCACCCGATGGGCGCGTCCCGACAGGAGCTGCAAGGCCGCAACGGCCTCGTCGACCGTCTCTGGCTTCAACACCGTACGGCGGCCCACGGCGACCACCGTATCTGCTGCCAGGATGAACGCGTCGGCAAGGTCGCGGTCATTGGCGATCTGCTCGCGTGCAGCCTCGGCCTTGGCACGCGCGAGGCGCATTGCCAGCCGCCTTGGCACCTCGCCCTTATGGGGGGTCTCGTCGAGCGAGGCGGGACGTAAGGCGTCGGGCGTGATGCCGACCTGCGACAGCAGCATCAGCCGGCGGGGTGAAGCGCTGGCCAGAACCAGTTTCGGCCGCTCGAGCCTATTCCGGCTTCCATCCCGCGACTTGGCCATCGCACGCCGCAACGTATTGCGGCCATGCCCCTCAGCGCGACCAAGCCCGGCTAGGTGACCTATCCTGGTTGATATCATCCAGCGACTCATTGGCTGATGGCAGGGACCGATTGGAGCGGATTGGGAAGCATGGAACAGATCAGGCAGCGGCAATCCAGATGACGGTTTCCACGGTCGTTAGAGGGGCTGCCGGATCTCATCAGCTACGACGACAAGAATGCGCGGTCGGCAACGTCAAGACAAGTGTTCGCGCGTGTTTTGCGAAACACCGTTGCCACGAACATTAGCAATGAGCCCTATAGCCTGCGGCTATTGCTCGCAGTCTCGGCCCAAGTCGGTTACTCTGCAGGCAGACCACAGTGGAAGGCCGTTCGGCTTTTTAGGGATACTGCCACGATGTCACAGGCGAGTGTCGCCCAGTTGCTTGGGAGTGCGAAACTATTCGGCAAAGTCGACGAGGATTGCCGACTGGAGATCGCCAGGCAGATGCGCGAGACCTCGTTCAGCGCGGGGCAGTCGATCTTCGCCCGCGGCGATACCGGCAAGGAGGTCTACCTGGTGCTCGAAGGCCGCGTGCGGCTGTCGGTCCTCTCGAGCGAAGGCCGTGAGCTCTCATTTACGCACGCCGAGCGGGGCGACGTGTTCGGCGAGATCGCCGCGCTCGACGGCGGGCCACGTACGGCCGACGCAACAGCTGTTACGGCTGTCAGGGCCATGACACTTTCACATACCGCCCTGAAGCGGCTCGTTGAGACATCGCCGGCGTTTGCCGAGGCAGCCATCTCCTTCCTTTGCTCGCGGATTCGGGAAACGGACCTGCAACTCGAGGGCGTCGCCCTGCACCGCATCGAGGTCAGGCTGGCGCGGTTTCTGCTCGGCATGCTTCGCCAGCGCCAGGGAAACCTCTCCGGGCGGGCCAAGATTGATCTCGGCATGTCGCAGGGGGAGCTCGCGCTGCTGCTGGGAGCGAGCCGGCCGAAAGTCAATGCGGCTCTCATGCTGTTGGAGGACATGGACGCCATTCGGCGCAACGAGAGCATTATCGAGTGCAATGTGGATGAGCTGATGCGCATGGCCGAGCTCGATTGATCGGCGCAGTAACCGACCGCATGCAGGAGACATCCCGTGACACGTGCCGGTGAAGACGGATCGGCATGGCGGGCGAACCTGATGCCGCCCGATACGGGGAAGATGCCCGATGCGCCGCGGAGGAGATGGCAGACCCGAGGCAGAAGGCTCGCCGAGGAATTGTCTCGATATCCGGTGATCGGTTGGCTCGGTTCAGGCGTGAAGTGGCTGGGCGAGCTAGGCACCGCTCCTTATCCCCCCGACATCCGGCGGCGACTGCTGATCGTGAACCTGATCGCATACCTGATCGCCGTCACGACGGCGGGCTATGCGCTGCAGCATGTCCAGCTCGATTACCAGACCTACAAGCCGATTGTTTTCATCAACCTGGCCCTGCTCGCGATGGCGCTGACGGTTCCAGCCATGCACCGCTTCAGCTCGATAGCGGGCGGCATGCTCATCGTCGTCAGCGAATACGTCGCGCTCATGGCGTTCACGATGTATCTCGGTCGGTCCTCCGGTATTCATCTACAGTACATTGTTGCCGCCGCCGCGCCCTTCGTGGTGTTTGGCCTGGAGCGGCTGAAGCTGGTGACCGTCGTCGTCATCCTCGGGCTCGTTCTGCACATCGTCGCCTGGTTCCAGTTCCCGCCCGAGAAGGCGCTGATCCCAGCCGATCAGGAGCTGCTCGATTCGCTCTACACGCAGGCGGCGATCACGACTGTCGGCCTGATCGCAGCGTCGATCTGGTATGCGTTCCGGCTGGTCGAGCGTGCCCGGGCGGAAACCGACGCGCTCTTGCGCAACATCCTGCCGGACAGCGTGGCGGACCGGCTGAAGTCGCGGCCCGGTGAGCTCATTGCTGACACCCATGACGAAGTGAGCGTCCTCTTTGCCGACATCTCCGGGTTCGTCGGCCTAGCGCGCAGTCTCGGAGCGTCGAAGGTCGTCCATCTGCTCAACGAGATCGTGAGCGAGTTCGACAAGCTGGCAGCCAAGCACGGCGTCGAGAAGATCAAGACGATCGGCGACGCCTACATGGCGGTCGCCGGTCTACCGGACCCCACTCATGATCACGCCGAGCGCCTTGCGCGAATGGCGCTCGACATGCTGGCAGTCGTCGAGCGCTTCCGCGCGGAAACGGGGCTCAGCCTGCAGATGCGCATCGGCATGGCTGCCGGGCCCGTGCTCGCCGGCGTGATCGGAACCCGCAAGTTCAGCTATGACGTGTGGGGAGATGCGGTGAACCTCGCGGCGCGGCTTGAAAACCTGGGGGAGCCCGGCCGTATCCACCTGTGCCCGATCTGCCGCGAGCGGCTGGTGCACGCCTTCGAGATCGAGTCGCGTGGACTGACGGAGATCAGGGGCGTCGGCCAGCAGGAGACGTGGTTCCTGGTCGGCATTCGGCGCTGTGATTCCGCATCCGCGGGCCAGGCGTGATGGAGGCGGGGCGCGGGCGAGCGGATTACCCGGATTGCGTTCCCGCCGCAGCCGTTTCCTGCGCAAGCCACTCATCCAGGCGGGCGATCTCGGCGGGGCTCATGCCAAGCCCCAACTTCGAGCGGCGCCAGACGATATCGGCGGCCGATTCAGCCCATTCCTCGCGCACGAGATAGCGCACCTCGGCTTCGTGCAAGCCACCACCAAAATCGGCCCCGAGATCCTCAGGTCTGCGGGCATCACCGAGGATACGTGAGGCGCGGGTGCCGTAGGCACGTGCGAGGCGATCGAGAAGTGGCTCGGTCAGGCCAGAGTATCGAGAGCGCAGCGAGGAGACCAGCTCCCGAAATCCATCGATTGCGAAATCACCACCGGGGAGCGGTGCGGTCCGGGTCCATTCGCGGCCCTTTACCGTCGGCAGGTGCGGACCGATGAGCTCCAGTGCCTCCTCCGCAAGGCGCCGGTACGTCGTGATCTTCCCACCCAACACCGACAGCAGTGGAGCACCGCCATCAGCGTCGAGCTCCAGACGATAGTCACGGGTAGCGGCCTGCGCCGCTCCAGCGGAATCATCGGCGAGAGCACGCACGCCGGCGAAGCTCCAGACCACATCGCCTGGCCGCACCTGGCTCTTGAAGTAGGCGGAAATGGAATCGCAGAGGTAGGAGATTTCCTCGGGCGAGGCTTCAACGCCATCCGGCGTGCCCGAGTGGTCGCAATCGGTGGTGCCGATCAGCGTGAAGCGGCTTTCGTAGGGAATGGCAAAGACGATGCGCTTGTCCGCATTCTGCAGGATGTATGCGCGGTCGTGATCGAATAGTCTCGGTACGACGATATGGGCGCCGCGGACGAGCCGGGTGCGGTGGCGGGCTCTGCCTCGGCGCAGCTGTGCGTCGACGGCATCCACCCAAGGCCCGGCGGCGTTGACGAGCACGCGGGCCGCGACCGCTTCCGTTCGCCCGGTCCGCCGGTCTTTGACCCTGATGGTCCAGCCTTCGGCCGATCGGTCCGCGCTCTCGACGATGCATCTGGTTCGGATGACGGCGCCCCGGTCGGCAGCATCGCGGGCATTGAGGACGACGAGCCGGGCATCGTCCACCCAGCAATCGGAGTACTCGAAGGCGCGTGTACGGAAGCCCACCTTCAGCGGCGCGCCCGCAGGATCGGTTGCGAGATCCAACGTCCGCGTTCCGGGCAGCCGTTTCCGTCCACCGAGGTGGTCGTAGATGAACAGGCCAAGCCTCAGGAACCACGCGGGCCGCATCGCCGGATGGTGCGGCAGCACGAAGCGCATCGGCCGGATAATGTGGGGTGCAATCGCCCACAGAACCTCGCGCTCGATCAGCGCCTCGCGCACGAGGCGGAATTCGTAATGCTCCAGATAGCGCAGGCCGCCATGGATCAGCTTGGTCGAGGCGCTCGAGGTCCCGTTCGCCAGATCATCCTTCTCGAACAGGACAACGCGCAAACCCCGCCCCGCCGCGTCTCGGCCGATCCCGCAGCCGTTGATGCCGCCGCCGATGATCGCCAGATCGAAAGGCTGCACTGGGGCTGCAGCATCGGAACTCATGCCCGCGCCTCCAGGAGCAGGTCGGTGAGCTCGGCGAATCCGCGTGCGGATGGCTGCGACGTCACCCAGCGGGGTGCTGCACTCAAGACGTCCTTGAACCTCAGCACATTCGCGACGCCAACGGCGTGCGGAAAGAACCCGAACATCGGTGCATCGTTCGGACTGTCGCCCACGAACACGACACTGTCCGCAGCGGCCTCGACATCGAGATCAAGAACATCCCGCAGGAAGCGGGCGCTTGTGGTCAGCTTGTCGTAGGTGCCGAACCAGCCGTTCACGTGAATGGAGGAGACCTTGGCGGTTGCGCCGAACCGGTGGAAGATCGAGACGATCCTTTGGATGCTTTCGTCCGGTAGCGGCGGGACATCCTCGCAAAAATCGATGGCGAGATCGGCCTCGCGATAGCTCTGGTCGGCGGCCACTGCGGCTCCAGGAACTTCAGCCAGAACAGCCTCGCGTATGGCCTCGAGCTTCCGTCGATCCCGCTCCCGCTCTTCAGCGGTCTTGGCGTAGCGCCGGATCATGATCCGCTGCGCATCATCGTATCGGAAGTAGAATGCGCCGTTCTCCCCGACGACACCATCGACGGGCCATTGCCGCGCGATGAGATCGCACCACCCCGCCGGCCGGCCGGTGACCGGCACCACGGCGAGTCCGGCACGCTTGAGCCGGTCCATCGCCTCGTAGGCGATCGGCGGAAGGCGCCCCTCCTCGGTCAACGTATCATCGATATCGGTGAGGACAGCGCGGATATTGCGGCGCGCTTGCCTCGGAAACTCTGCCACCGCGCGCATCTGATGGCGGGTCCCTCGGTCGAGTTGGTTGAAGCTGCGTAGGGTCCGCATCTTGAAGGCGGTCCAAGGGCGAAAGGTCAAGCGCTTTCGACCGCATCGTCGCTGCAGACGGAGAGAATAGCCTTTAGCTGCTCCTCGATTGAGTCGGCACCCGGTTTGAACGTCAGATCGAAAACGGCGGATCCGATCGTGAATGCATTGGCGCCAGCGCTCCGCAACAGGCGGACCTGCTCCGGCGTACTCACCGATCCGGCGACGATCAGAAAGCCTTTTTCGCCTAACCCGCGCCGGGCGGCCGCAACGAGATCGAGCGGGTCGGCTTCCGTTGCGCGGTACGCAAGGACGTCGGCTCCGGCGCACCCCTTCTCCATGAACGAGCGGCACTGCGCCTCGACCTCGATCGGCGTACCGGCGAGTCGGGTTGGGCAGCCGAGTGGTCGACCCGGGAAGGGAAAATAACGGGTGCGGCTACCGCCGAGAATAGAAAGGATCTTACCGACCTGTGTTCCGCCGAGGAGGCAGTCGATCTCCAGATCGCGGGCAAGCCGTGCGGAGCGCAAGCAATCCTCTGCGTCTGTCGAGACGACCTCCATGTACGAGGTGGCACCTGAAGCCTTTATGCCTGCAACGAGGGCTGCCATCTCGGATCGGGACGCGCCGATATCCTTGAAGCCGATGTGGCGCAACCCGAGCGGCCTCACCCGCTCGAGCACCCTGAGCGGCGCCTCGACGGTGCAGTCGTTGCGAGTCAGCATGAAAATGAAGTCCATCGGCTCCGCTCCCGAGCCACTCAGGCCCGATCCGTTCTGACATGGCTACATATGCCTGAACAAAGCCGTAGGCCAGCTACAACTTGGGAGCGAGACTTGGCGCCAACGCACGTAGTTCGTATGCGGATGTAACAGATAGTACCTCTATGCCTCTCGTGAAACGACTGTTGCAGACGGCAAAACTTCGTGATCTAGTCCCGTTATGAGAGTACGTGCCGTCGAGGACCAGCTGCTGTCTGCGTTCGATGGGCTGCCAACGCAGCTCCAGATTGCCGCGCGCTGGCTGCTCGACAATGGCAACGACGTCGCCTTCCTATCTATGCGCGAAGCGGCTCGCCGCGCGAACGTCACGCCGGCAACGATGACACGGCTCGCCCAGCGCCTCGGCTATGACGGTTTCGCCAGCCTGCGCACCCGATTCACCGATGCGGTACGCGCCAGCACCAGGCCCTTTCGGCTGCGCGCCGAAGGCTTACGCGCGCGTCGTGATCTGGACGGAGACGCCGCGCTGATCACGGATACGCTGGCGGTGGTCTCCGGCCATCTGAAGGCGTTGTGCGAGCCCGATACGCTGGCCGCAATGGGCCGGGCCGCTGACATCATCCAAAGCAGCCGTCAGGTATGCTGGGTCGGTGCGCGCTCCGGCTTCGCGCCCGTATACCTCGGCTCCTATCTCATGTCGCTCATCGGAGGGCCCACCCGCCTGCTCGATCAGGCGGGCGGCATAGGGCTCGATGCTCTGGGCGAGCTGACCCCATCCGATGCCCTGATAGCCGTCTCGATTGCCCCGTATACGACTCAGACCGTCGAAGCCGTGGCCTACGCCGCCGAGCGCGGCGTTCAGGTGATCGCGGTCACCGACAGCCGTGCAGCGCCCATCTCACGCCCTGCGAGCGTGTCCATCATCGTTCCGACCGAAACGCCGTCGTTCCTGCAGACCATGACGCCGGCCTTCATCGTGGTCGAATGCCTGGCAGCTCTGGTCGCCGCGCGGCGCGGACAGGCCGCTGTCGATGCCATCGCCCGAGCCGAGGTTCTTTTCGATCGGCTGGGCAGCTATGCCAGTCCAACCCTACCCAAGCGAAGCAGGTAAATGAGCCAACCAACCACTCACATTCTGCACCGGCGGATCCACGCCAGTATCCCTGTCGCCGTCAGAGGTCACGGCATCGAAATCTTCGATAGCAGCGGCAAGTCGTACATCGACGCCTCCGGCGGCGCGGCAGTGTCGTGCCTCGGGCATGGGCACCCGGCGGTCAACGAGGCCATCAAGAACCAGCTCGACAAGCTGGCCTATGCGCACTCGTCCTTCTTCACGACGGAAGTGGCTGAACGGTTGGCGGACAATCTCGTCGAGCACGCTCCGGCAGGCATTTCTCACGTCTATTTCGTCTCGGGCGGATCGGAAGCCATCGAGGCGGCGCTGAAGATGGCCCGCCAGTATTTCGTGGAGCGCGGCGAGCCGCAGCGGCGCCACTTCATCGCACGCCGGCAGAGCTATCACGGCAACACGCTCGGTGCACTGGCCGTCGGCGGCAATGCCTGGCGCCGTCAGCAGTTCGCACCGCTGCTGTTCGAAAGCTATCATGTCTCCCCGCCGTATGCCTACCGCGAGCAGCGCGAGGGCGAAACTCCCGAAGCCTATGGCCAGAGGCTCGCCGACGAGCTCGAAGCAAAAATTCGTGAGCTCGGCCCTGAGACTGTCATCGCTTTCGTTGCGGAGACCGTTGGTGGCGCAACCCAAGGATGCACGACACCGCCGCCCGGCTATTTCCGCCGCGTCCGCGACATCTGCAGCCGGTACGGCATTCTGCTGATCCTCGATGAGGTCATGTCCGGCATGGGCCGCACCGGCACACTGCACGCGTGCGAGCAGGAAGGCATCGCGCCGGATCTGATGGCGATTGCAAAGGGCCTCGGAGCCGGTTATCAGCCCATCGGGGCCGTTCTCCTCTCGGGCGGTGTCTATGCAGCGTTCCGCGATGGCTGCGGCTACTTCCAGCATGGCCACACCTATATGGGCCACCCCGTCGCGTGCGCTGCCGCGCTGGCCGTTCAGGAGACGATCATCAAGGAAAATCTACTCGACAACGTGCGGCAACAGGGCGAGCGTCTCGAGCGCCGCCTTCGTGAGCGGTTCGCCAACCACCACCACGTCGGCGACATCCGGGGGCGCGGGCTGTTCTGGGCTATCGAGTACGTGAAGGACCGATCTACGAAAGCGCCGTTCGATCCGTCTCTCAGTCTCAATGCGCGAGTGAAGCAAGAGGCCATGTCTCGTGGACTGGCCTGCTATGCAATGCCCGGGACGATCGATGGCAGGCACGGTGATCATAACATGCTCGCGCCACCTTTCATTGTGACGAGCAGCGACATCGACCGAATCGTCGAGCGTTTCGGCGATGCCGTCGATGCAGCGATCCAATCGCTGCCGAAAATTGACTGATCCGCGTCAAACCAAGGGAGAGCTCGCATGAAACGAGTCAGTCTAGTCGTATCCGCTCTAGCCGCAGTTGGCCTTCTGGCTGGCCCCGCTGTGGCCCAGCAGAAGTTTGTGACCATCGGCACCGGTGGTGTCACGGGCGTCTACTACGCCGCCGGCGGCGCGATCTGCCGACTGCTCAACAAGGATCGCAAATCGCACGGCATTCGCTGCTCGGTGGAGAGCACTGGCGGATCGGCCTACAACGTCAACGCGATCCGCACCGGCGACCTGGACTTCGGCATGGTGCAGTCCGACGTGCACTACAACGCGCTGAAGGGCGTCGGCACGTTTGAGAAGGACGGTGCGTTCGAGGAGCTGCGGGCCGTGTTCTCGGTTCATCCCGAGCCGTTCACCGTGCTCGCCCGCGCTGAATTGAACGCCAAGTCGTTCGAGGACTTCAAGGGCAAGCGTTTCAACATCGGCAACCCGGGGTCAGGCACCCGCGCTTCGATGGAGCAGCTTCTGGCGGCCATGGGCTGGACCACAAGCGACTTTTCGCTCGCTTCCGAGCTGAAGGCCGACGAGCACGGGCCGGCGCTGTGCGACAACAAGATCGACGGCTTCTTCTATGCTGTCGGCCACCCCTCCGCAAACATCCAGGACCCGGTGACGACCTGCGGCGCAAAGCTCGTTCCGCTGACCGGCCCTGTCATCGACAAGCTGGTGGAGGAGCACCCGTATTTCGCCAAGGCGACGATCCCCGGCGGCCTCTACGCGGGCAACCCGGACGACATCGAAACCTATGGTGTGCTCGCGACGCTCGTTACGTCGACGAACGCATCCGAGGAGACCGTCTACCAGCTCGTGAAGGCGGTGTTCGAGAACTTCGATGAGTTCAAGAGGCTGCACCCGGCGTTTGCCAACCTGGACCCGGCAAAGATGGTCAAGGATGGCCTCTCTGCGCCGCTCCATGATGGCGCGCTCAAGTACTACAAGGAGAAGGGCTGGGTAAAATAAGTCCCGTTTGAGTATGCTGTCCGACCGGAGGCGCACTATCGCGTTTCCGGTCGGATGCTATAAAGGCGTAGGCTGAACATGCGAACGGCACCGGATTCTGCAATGCCTGACGACCAGAAATCTCAAGCAGAGCTGGAAGAGCTCGAAAGGCTGGTTGCAGAGTCCGACACGGGCGGCCGTGAACCCTCCGGGTTGGTCGCCAAGCTGCTCGTTGGCGTAGCGATCGCTTGGTCGCTGTTCCAGCTTTGGTACGCGTCGCCGCTGCCGTTCATCTTCGGCGTCGGCATTCTTAATGATACCGAGGCACGCGCTGTCCACCTCGGCTTTGCGCTCTTTCTGGCCTACACCTTCTATCCAGCCCTGAGGTCTTCGCCGCGGCAGCGCATTCCTTATCTCGACTGGGCGTTGGCGCTCGCCGGGGCGTTCGCGGGCTCGTATCTGTTTCTGTTCTACCGAGAGCTGGCCCTCCGGCCTGGCCAGCCGACCACGATCGATCTCATCACGGCGGGAGCGGGAATACTCCTCCTGCTGGAGGCCACGCGCCGCTCTCTTGGCTTCCCCATGGTCGTCGTTGCGATCGTGTTCATCACATACACGTTCGTCGGGCCATACATGCCCGAGGTGCTCCAGCACAAGGGGGCCTCGCTCAGCAAGTTCCTCAATCACCAGTGGCTCGTCACCGAAGGCGTGTACGGCGTCGCGCTTGGAGTCTCGACGAGTTTCGTGTTCCTGTTCGTGCTATTCGGGACGCTGCTCGACAAGGTCGGCGCCGGAAACTGGATGACGCAGATTGCCGTCGCGCTGCTCGGCCACTTGCGTGGCGGCCCGGCCAAGGTTGCCGTCGTGTCATCGGCGCTGAATGGCGTCGTATCGGGCTCGTCCGTGTCAAATGTCGTTTCAACCGGGATCTTCACCATTCCGCTGATGAAGCGGACCGGCATCTCCGGCGTCAAAGCCGGCGCTATCGAGGCTGCCTCCTCCGTCAATGGGCAGATCATGCCGCCTGTGATGGGTGCGGCTGCATTTTTGATGGTGGAGTACGTCGGCATCCCGTACTCTCAGATCGTCAAGCACGCGCTGCTGCCCGCCGTCGCCTCGTACATCGCGCTTCTGTACATTGTGCATCTTGAAGCGCTGAAGCTCGGCGCTACGCCGCTGCCACGCGAGGAGGTGCCAACCAGGATCCGCCTGCTGCGCAGCGGAATCGGCATCACGAGCATCATCATCACGCTTTGCGTGCTGTACTACGGCGTCATCGCTGTACAGACTATGTTCGGCAACAATGCCGGTTGGCCGCTCGCCGGCCTGGGAGCTTTGCTTTACATCGGAACGGTCTGGTTCGCCTCGCGTCATCCGGACCTCCAGCTCGATGATCCCAGCTCGCCGCTCATCAGATTGCCACGCGCGTGGCACGTCACGCGTACCGGTCTCGACTTCCTGCTGCCGCTGTTCGTGCTGCTCTGGTGTTTGATGGTGGAGCAGATGTCGCCCGGGCTGTCAGCCTTCTGGGCTTGTGCGGCGATCATCGGGATCACGCTCACGCGCAAGCCGCTCCTCGCACTGTTTCGCCGGACGGATGTTGCCGAAGCTGTGCATACGAGCGTGGCCGACCTGTCCGACGGGCTGGCACGCGGTGCGCGCAACATGATCAGCATCGCCGTCGCGACCGCGACCGCGGGCATCGTCGTCGGCACCGTGACGCTGACCGGACTCGGCCTGATGATGACCGACTTCGTCGAGTACATCTCCGGCGGCAACGTCATGCTGATGTTGTTCCTGGTCGCCATCGTCAGCCTGGTGCTCGGCATGGGTATCCCGACGACCGCGAACTACATCCTGGTCGCGACGTTGATGGCGCCAGTGATCGTCGAGCTCGGCGCGCAGGCGGGGCTTGCGATACCGCTTATCGCGGTGCACCTGTTCGTGTTCTACTTCGGCATCATGGCCGATATCACGCCGCCGGTGGGGCTGGCGTCCTTCGCCGCGGCGGCGATTTCCAGAGAGGACCCGATCAAAACTGGCCTCCAGGGCGCCGTATACGCGTTCCGTACGGCCGTCCTGCCGTTCGTGTTCATATTCAACCCGGCACTGCTGTTGATCGGCATCGATCACTGGTGGGAAGGCGCACTGTCGATCACGACCTCGATCCTCGCCGTTCTCGTGCTCTCGGCGGCCATGATGAATTGGTTCGTCACGCGCTCGCGGTTATGGGAGTCTGCTGTTCTCGTTCTGGCTTGCTTCACGCTGCTTAGGCCCGACTGGTGGATCGACCAGTTCTATCCAAAGTTCGTGGAGCGGCCAGCTCAGGAATTTATGACCCGCGTTGCCGAGGCGCCCGCTAATAAGCGCCTGTCGTTTGTGGTTTCCGGCTACAACATCAAAGGTGACGAGATCACGAAAACGGTCAACATCCCGCTCGGGCCAGTGAAACCGCCGGCGCAGCGGCTCCGGGATATCGGGCTCAGCGTGACGGCCCTCGGCGATACAGTCAGCATCACGAACGTGCAGTTTGGCTCCTATGCCAAGCGTATCGGGCTCGAGGTGGGCTATGACATCGTGGCGGTGCTCGAGCCGGCCGATAGACCGTCTCACATCTGGCCTATCGGGGCCGGGCTCGTTCTTGTCGGCGGCATTGCCTTGATCCAGCGATCGCGGCTTGCGCGCGCGCCAGAGCCTCAGCCGGCCTAACGTGCCGCGTGTGCCGGCTTGGGAGCGAATAGTGAGTAGCGAATAGCGAATAGAACGAAATCCTATTCGCCATTCGCTCTCGAGCCGGCACATGCGTGTCTTTAATACATTGTGGCGTCCCTTGAAGCGTGCTTGCGAACGCACCTGAACCTATTGCTAGGAAACCCGTATTCCCTTTGCAGGAACCGCACAGGCCAGACGGTTCCTGCGCGCTGATTCGCTCATGCAGAAGGTGCGATCACGATTGCCGGTGCTCAAGGAGCTTGTGCTGGTCGGCGCCGGCCATGCCCATGTGACCGTGCTGCGGGATTTCGGCATGAGGCCTGAGCCCGGCGTGCGCATCACCCTCGTCACCCGGCAGGTCGAAACCCCGTACTCCGGTATGCTTCCGGGTCTCATCGCGGGCCATTACAGCTTCAACGATGCACACATCGACACGCGGCCTCTCGCCCGTTTCGCGGGCGCCGAGCTCTATCGGTCCGAGGCGGTTGGGATCGACCTGGCTGGCAAGCGGGTGATCTGCCGCGACCGGCCGCCCGTACGCTTCGACGTGCTGTCGATCGACATCGGATCGGCGCCAAGTGCTTGCGTCCGCGGGGTCGCAGAACACGCGATCCCGGTGAAGCCTATCGATGGCTTGCTCGCCCGGCTCGAGACGGCCCGCCAGCGTGTGCTCGCAGCACAGGGCAGGGCTCATGTGGGGGTCGTCGGAGCAGGCGCCGCCGGCGTCGAGCTGATGCTCGCCCTGCATTACAGGCTGATGTCCGAGATCACCGCGGCGGGCCACCCTGCTGGAGGGCTGAAGTTCACCCTTTTCAGCGCAACGGATGACATCCTGCCGACGTTCCCGGCCGCAGTGCGGCGTTACCTCAGGACGCTGTTGCAAGAGCGCGGCATTGCAGTGCTGACCGGCTCCCGCGTTGACGCGGTCGAGCCCGGCGCTGTCCATATCGCGGGCGGCGGGCATGTTGCCGTCGACGAGGTCTTCTGGACGACCGAGGCCGAGCCCGCCCGCTGGCTCGCCGAAACCGACCTGGCGCTCGACGGCCGGGGCTTCATTCGCGTCACACCGGCACTCCAGTCTGTCTCTCATCCGGATGTCTTTGCCGCTGGTGACGTGGCCATGATCGAGGGATTCGATCTCCCCCGCTCAGGCGTTTATGCCGTTCGTCAAGGGCCTCCACTCGCGCGCAATCTACGTCACTTCCTCTCCGGGAGACCGCTGATGAGGTACAAGCCACAGCGGGAGGCTCTTTATCTGCTGTCGACAGGCGGCAAGCATGCGGTTGGTGCGCGCAACGGCATCACGTTTCGCGGCCGCTGGGTGTGGAACCTCAAGGACTGGCTCGACCGCCGGTTCATGGCGCGCTTCAGCACGCTCCCGGATGCGGCTTCCTGCTCCAAGCTGGGACTTGACAGGCCGCGTCAGTAGACCCTTCAAATACGGCCCTGCACGAGGCAGGTGACTCGCGAGCGGCTGGCGCTGCGACGCGGCGGTGCCCAGCACCAAGACCTGCCAGCGGTCCCGTAGCGATCGCAAAAGAACCCGTGGCAATTTACGACCGAACTGAAGTGAACCCTTCGCCATGCGTGGGCGTTGTGTCGAGCGGCTGACACGGTCTGTTCGCCGGGACCAGCACAACCTGGTTAACTCGTCAACGGCGTCTATGAGGCGGCATGAAGATCGCTCTTGTTTCCCCCCTTCACGAAGCTGTACCGCCGATCCTTTATGGCGGGACCGAGCGTGTAGTGTCGACCCTTGCGGACGAGCTCGTCGCGCAAGGACATGATGTGACCCTCTTTGCGAGCGGAGACTCGGTGACGGCCGCGAGGCTCATTCCGTGCTGCGAACGGGCTCTGCGGCTTAGTCCTCATGTTCGCGATCCGCTCCCATATCATCTGATGATGCTCGACGAAGTCCGTCGTCAGGCGGACGACTTCGACATCATTCATTTTCACAATGATCTTCTGCACTACCCCTTGCTTCGCCCGATCGGCAGGCCGACGGTCACGACCTTGCACGGTCGCCTGGATCTGCCGGACCTGAAGCCGTTCTTCGGGCGGTTCTCCGACGCTCCGCTGGTGGCCATCTCGCAGAGCCAGCGGTCGCAGCTGGCGCTGGGTAATTTCGTGGCCACGATCTATCACGGGTTGCGGCCTGACCGGATGAAGTTCAGTCCGGTCGCGAAAGGCGGGTACCTGGCATTCCTGGGCCGTATCTCGCCCGAGAAGCGGCCCGACCGGGCGATAGAGATCGCGGCCCGCGTCGGCTTGCCGCTGAAAATCGCGGCCAAGGTCGACAGGGCCGATCAGGAGTACTGGGAGGAGGTCATCCGCCCAAAGCTGGCCGGTAACCGCTCTGTCGAATACATCGGGGAAATCAGTGAGCGCGAGAAATCCTCATTCCTCGGCAACGCGCTGGCTCTGCTGTTCCCGATCGATTGGCCCGAGCCATTCGGCATCGCTATGATAGAATCGATGGCTTGCGGCACTCCGGTGCTCGCATTCCGGTGCGGCTCGGTTCCGGAGGTCATTGACCACGGCGTGACCGGCTGCATTGTTGACAGCATGGATGAAGCCATTGCAGCTATGGACGATTTGTTGAAGCTGGATCGGGCGGCAGTCCGTCGCAGGTTTGAGGAGCGGTTCACCGCCAGGCGGATGGCTCTGGAGTATGTCGCAGTCTACAAGCAGCTGATCGAAAGCTCAGAGGAGACGGCGTTCCTAGCCGAACCGGAGATGAGCCAAGCCGCATTCAAGCAGTTGTCGATAACGGCCCGCGGTAACAGTTGAGCATATGCAGATCATTGCACAGCCGCCAACGGCTCCGGGCACGCAAGCACCGCCATCGTTCGCAGTAACCGCGTCGGTGTCGCTTCAGACCCGACGCCTCCGAACACTCAAGCACGAGGACACGTTCGCTGTACTCAATGCGGCCGGTGATATTGCCCACGCGTCGGAAGCGGAGGGCCTTTATCACCGGGATACGCGCCATCTGTCGTATTTTGCCGTTGGCATCAACGGTACGCGGCCGCTGCTGCTGAGCTCAATGGTGCGCGATGACAATTCGGCGCTGACCTGTGAGTTTTCCAATCCGGAGATTCGCGACGAAACCCAGGTCCAACTGGAACAAGATATCATACACCTGAGCCGCGCCGAATTCATATGGCAGGGGGTATTTTATCAACGCATCGCTGTCCGGAATTTCTCCAATTCCAGAAAGCGCCTAAAGCTGAACTTCGCGTTTGCCGCGGACTTCGTCGATCTTTTCGAAGTGCGCGGAATACATCGGTCGGCGAGAGGACATTTCCACCCTCCGGTCATCTCGAGCTCGTACGTACAGCTCGCCTACACCGGGCTCGACAACCAGACGCGATCAACCCAGATTTGCTTCGATCCGCAGCCATCGCGAATAGACACCAACCACGCGGAGTTCGCGCTCGACCTCGAGGAGCGTGGATATAGCGTCATCCATGTCGCCGTTCGCTGCAACGAGTCCGGTGGTCGGCGCCGCCCCAGCTCTGCATTTCTATCCGGCCTGCGCGCCTCGCGGAATGCGCTGCATCAGGCCGCTTCGAAAGCCGTCAGCATCGAGACTTCCAACGACATCTACAACGAAGCGGCACGGCGCGCCATTGCAGATCTCTACATGCTGATGACGCATATGCCGGAGGGGCTTGTCCCCTATGCCGGCATACCCTGGTACAGCACCGTCTTTGGGCGGGATTCGCTCATTACAGCGCTGCTCATGCTTTGGCTCGACCCTGGTGTCGCGTTGGGCGTCTTGCGGTATCTCGCGGCAAATCAGGCGACCGACGTCATTCCTGAGGCCGATGCCGAGCCAGGGAAGATTCTGCACGAAGTCAGGCTCGGCGAGATGGCTGAACTCGGTGAAGTGCCGTTCCGGCGCTATTACGGTTCCGTCGATTCAACGCCGTTGTTCGTTTTCCTGGCGGGGTCATACCTCGAACGGACGGACGACCTGGAAACCATTCGCAAGCTCTGGCCTCATATCGAGGCGGCGCTGAATTGGATCGATCAGTTCGGTGACCAGGACGGAGACGGCTTCGTCGAATACGGGGCAAAAACAAAGAAGGGCCTCGTAAATCAGGGGTGGAAAGACAGTTACGACGCCATATTCCATGCAAATGGGGACCTCGCGAAAGGCCCGATTGCGCTCGTCGAGGTGCAGGGCTATGTTTTCGCGGCGAAGAAGAAGGCGGCAATCATGGCCGAACGCCTCGGCCATCAGGCTCTCGCAGCCAAACTCTTGCGGGAAGCGGAAGAACTTCAGAAGCGTTTTCAGAAGGAGTTCTGGTCGGATGAGCTTGGCACCTACGCACTGGCTCTCGATGGAAAGAAGCGGCCCTGTCTCGTTCAGACCTCGAACGCTGGGCATGCGCTGTTTACCGGAATCGCGGCGGATGAATGCGTGCCCAAGGTCGTTCAAGTGCTGATGTCGCGAGAATCGTTTTCAGGCTGGGGGATTCGGACAGTGGCGACCACCGCGACGCGGTACAATCCAATGTCTTATCATAACGGGTCCGTGTGGCCGCACGACAATGCGCTGATTGCGATGGGCTTCGCGCACTATGGTTTCAAGGAGGCGGTGAGCAGAATTTTCGAATCCTTGTTCGCTGCCTCGACCTATCTGGAATTGAGACGGCTGCCGGAGCTTTTCTGCGGTTTCGGCCGACGCCGCAGCCATGGACCTACTCTATATCCGGTCGCATGTGCCCCGCAGGCTTGGGCGGCAGCGGCACCCCTCGCCCTTTTACAATCGTGCCTGGGCCTCAGGATCTCGCCAAAACAGGGCACGATCAGTCTGGAGCATCCCATGCTCCCGCCATTCCTCGACCACGTGACCCTACGAAAGCTCGCCTGCGGGGGTATCAAACTCGACATCGAATTCCGTCGCGCCGGCGACCACGTGGCGATGAACGTGCTCAACGCCACAGGCGATGCCCAGCTGAAAATGACGGTTTAAATTTTTTCCAATATAGCTGGAAACGAGCCAAGCCAAGCTCACGCGCTCTATCTCTCTTTACAATGGGGAGAGGGTCGGATTGAAGGGGGCAGTGACCACTGTTGCAACCCCTCATCCCGCCCTTCGGGCCGACCCCGGATCGAGTCCGGGGCAGGCTCTCTCCCCACGGGAGAGGTGAAGGGAGTAACCGCTGCTTGCGTGCCGCTACCACCCAGTTCGAATAATCGATGGCGCGTTTTCAGACCCCGCTCGAAAGAAGCGGTGATCACGTCAGTCGCATCAGCAGGCCAGCAATCAGTTGGGCGCGCTCGACGAGGCTGGCGATCTCTATGTGTTCGTTCAATGTGTGCAGGCCGGAGCCGCGCACGCCGATGGAATCGAGAGTCGGAATGCCGAGGGCGCCCGTGAAGTTGCCATCGGAGCCGCCGCCCGCGCTCGCGTGCGTGAGCTCGAACCCGATTTCCCGCGCAATCTCGCGCGCAATTCCGTAAAGCGCCATGGTCCCTGCATCCGGTTCCCAGACGGGTCGCGTGACGCCACGAGTCACCTCGATTCTGACGTCGTTTTCTTCGCCTGAAAGCTCCAGCATGCGGGCGACACCGCGGTCCAGATCCTCCTGGCGCTTGGCCATGCTGAGCACCTCGGCCTCACAGGTCGAAGATACGCAGTTGACCCATTGCCCAGCGTGCACGACACCGACGCTGAATGTGCAGTCCTCGGTCGTCATGGCCTCGATCTCGAGGATCTTGCGGGCCATCGCAGCGATTGCCGATCGGCCTTCTTTGAGGAGAAAACCGGCGTGGCTCGGGCGGCCGAAAGTTTTCACGTTGAAACGCGCAATGGCGTAACGGCCCGTGACCGCTCCGCCGTCGGCGAGTGCCGGCTCCGGGACGAGCACGTATTTGTTCCTGCGCCCCTCGGTTTCGATCAACTCGCGGGTCGAGGGTGTGCCGACCTCTTCATCGGGAGTGAGGAGGAACGTTACAGGCAGCGGCGTCTCGAGTCCGGCGCGCAACAATTGCCGGATGGCCTCGAGGCTTACGTAATTGCCGCCCTTCATGTCCTGAATGCCGGGGCCGTAGCAGCGGCCGTTCTCGATCCGCCACGGATTGACCTTGAGCGTGCCGATCGGGTGCACCGTATCCAAGTGTCCTGAAATCAGGATGCCGGGGCTGCCGAAGTTCTTGTGTGGAAAGCGAGCCCGCACCGAGCCGCCAAATCCCATCCGGCCCGGAATGCGCTCGATCTCGGCGCCTGCCGCAGCAAGGTCATAAGCGGCGAGGTCCATCATGCGGTCGACCGCCGCTGGATCGTAGGTGGGGCTTTCGCATTCGATCCAGGGCTTCAATCCGGCCAGCATCTCTTCCGAATTGAAGGGCAAATTTTTCGGGTTCATGGCCATTTCCTCCAATCTGAAAAGCGTCAAAGCGGGGAGCGCCGCTCGACAATGCGCGCCAGGATGCTTGCACCGATGGGCAACACATCATCGTCGAAAACGAAGGCAGGGTTGTGCAGCGGCACCGAGCCCTTGTGGCCGATCGTGCAGTAGGCGCCGGGGATCGCCTTGAGCATGTCGGCGAAATCCTCGCTGCCCGTCATCAGCTCCTTGGTTTCCGAGACATTCTCTTCGTCTACGATCTCCGCTGCGGCTTCGAGATAAGCCTTCGAGCACGCTTCGTCGTTGACCAGGACCTCGAAGATGTCGCGCAGGTCGACGGTGATCTCCAGCCCGTAGCTCTGCGCGAAACCGGAGCAGAGCTGGCGGACGCGCTCGTGAATGAGCTCTTTCACCGGATCCTCGAAAAAGCGGATCGTTCCCGAGATCACGGCCTTGTCGGGAACCACATTGTAGGCCGCGCCGGAATGGATCTGTGTCACGGAGAGCACCGCCGGGCGCGTCGGCTCTACATTTCGGCTCACGATCGTCTGCAGATTCTGGACCAGCGAGGTCGCCGCGATGATGGGATCTCGCGCGTGATGCGGCATGGCGCCATGGCTGCCGACGCCCTGAACGGTAATGTCGAAAAAGCTCGCGCCGGCCATGGCAGTGCCGGGCTTCACGCCGACTTTCTTCGGCTCGGCGAAGGGATTGTTGTGAAATCCGTAAATCTCGTCACAGGGGAATTTCTCGAAAAGACCGTCGGCCAGCATGGCGCGGGCGCCGCCCAAACCCTCCTCGGCGGGCTGGAAGATCAGAACGACACGGCCGGCGAAATTGCGCGTTTCGGCGAGGTAGCGTGCCGCGCCAAGCAGCATGGTCGTATGGCCGTCGTGTCCGCAGCCATGAAACCGGCCAGGCGATTTGGATGCGTAGGGCAAATTCGTTTGCTCATCCATCGGAAGGGCATCCATGTCGGCACGCAGGCCGATCGAGCGGCCCTCCGATTTGCCATTGATGATACCAACCACGCCGGTCTTGCCGATGCCGGTATGGACCTCGTCGACACCCCAAGACTTGAGCAAGTCGGCGACGATGCCCGACGTGCGAACCTCCTCGAAACCGATTTCCGGATGCTGGTGGAAATCGCGCCGAATCGCGGTGAGTTCATCGGCGTAGTCGGCGATCCTGGGCAGGGCAGGCATAGCGATGGTGCTCCCTTGATGTTTGGCCGCCGATCAGGTGGCGGCCAGTTCCCGGAAGTTGGCAAAATCCCAGAAGCGGCCCGGTGCCGCTTCGATGAGGGCGCGCGTGTACGGGTGCTGTGGCCTGGCAAGAACTTCGGCCGCCGATCCGGATTCCACAATGCGCCCGTGCTGCATGACCACGACGTCATCGCAGATCTGGGCAGCGACGCGCAGGTCATGTGTAATGAAAAGAATTGCGATGCCGAGCTTCTGCTGGAGTTCATCGAGCAAATCGAGCACCTGCGCCTGGACCGAGACGTCGAGTGCCGAGACCGCTTCGTCGGCCACAAGCACGTCGGGCTCCATGGCAATGGCCCGGGCGATCGCAATGCGCTGGCGCTGCCCGCCTGAGAACTGGTGCGGATAGCGGTCGAGAGCATCGGCCGGCAGCCCGACGAGCTGCAACAGTTCGGCGGCGCGGGCGAGAGCCGATTTGCGGTCCTGGCCGCAATTGAGGGGGCCCTCGATGAGGCTTTCTCCAATCTTCCACCGCGGATTGAGCGAACGGAACGGATCCTGGAAAACGATTTGGATGTGCTTGCGGTAGGGACGCAGCGCCCTTCGCGGGAGCTTGGCGAACTCCTGACCTGCGACGCGGATCTCGCCCGACGTCGGATCGATCAGACGCATGATGCAGCGGGCGACGGTGGACTTGCCCGAGCCCGACTCCCCGACGATTCCAAGCGTGCGGCCGCGGCCGATTGAAAACTTCACGTCGACCGCCGCTCGAACCGGCTCACGGCGGGAAAAGAGGGATCGAGAAATATAGATTTTCTCGAGGCCGGCGACCTCCAGCACCTTTGCCTCACCGTTGGCGGGCCGCGGTGGGCGGGGCACGAGGCTCGGAACCGCTCGCAGCAGACGCCTCGTGTAATCGTCCCGAGGTTCGCGCAGAAGCTTGGCAACGGGTGCGTGCTCGACGATTTTGCCATGCTTCATCACGTGCACCGTGTCGGCGATTTCGGCGACGACGCCCATGTCGTGCGTGATGAAGAGCACGGCCGTGCCGTGGTGTTCCTGGAGCTCGGCGATGAGGTTCAAAATCTGCTGCTGCGTGGTGACGTCGAGCGCGGTCGTCGGCTCGTCTGCGATGAGAAGCTGCGGTTTGAGGATCAGCGCCATGCCGATCATGATGCGCTGGCGCTGACCGCCGGAAAGCTCGTGCGGGTAGGAGCGATAGATGCGCTCGACATCAGGAAGATGCACCTGGTTGAGAATATCGAGCACACGGCTTTTCTTTTCACCGGCCGAAAGCCGGGCATGCGTGTCGAGCACTTCCTCGATCTGCTCGCCAACGCGCATGACCGGGTTAAGCGCGGTCATCGGCTCCTGGAAAACCATCGAGATGCGGTTGGCGCGCATCTGGCGCATGGCCTGCGGGCCCAGTTTCAAGAGGTCTGTTCCGCCGAGAATGATCTCGCCGCCGGCAACTTCGAGGGCGCCCTTCGGCAGAAGCCCCATGATCGATAACGCCGTGACGGACTTGCCCGAACCGCTTTCGCCGACAAGGCAAGCCGTCTCGCCGCTGCGGATCTGCAGCGAGACTTGGTCGACAACAGGCGGGACCTCGCGATTGCCCGAAAGCCGGACCGTGAGATCGCGAACGTCGAGCACCACCGGCGCGCCGTCGAAGTTTCGCTGCTTGAGCTTCATTCCGTCAGACCTCCCGCTTCTTGAACCGCGGATCGAGCACGTCGCGCGCGGTATCGCCCAGGAGGTTTATGGACAGAATACATAACGACAGCATCAGGCCGGGCCAGAAAATGAGCGACGGTTTGAGCTGAAAATAGACCCGCCCCTCTGCCATGATATTCCCCCAGGTCGGGATTTCGGTGCTCACGCCCGCACCGAGGAACGACAGAATGGCTTCCGTCAGAATGGCCGAGGCGCAAATATAGGTGCCCTGCACCGTCAGTGGCGCCAGCGTATTGGGCATGAGGTGGCGCCAGAGGATCTTCGGCATCGGCGTGCCGAGGGCGATGGCTGCTTCGACGTAAGGCTCCTCGCGAGCCGAGAGCACGACGGACCGCACGAGGCGGACGACGCGCGGGATCTCCGGAATGGTGATTGCAATCATCACGGACCAGATGCTCGGTCCATTGAGCGAGACCAGCGCAATGGCGAGCAGGATCGACGGGATGGCCATCAGGCTATCCATGATCCGCATGATGATGGCGTCGGCCAAACGGAAAAATCCGGAGACGAGGCCAATGAGGAGGCCGATGAAAACGCTGACGAGCGCTGCTCCAATGCCGATGAAAAGCGAAATCCGGCCGCCTGTGACAATGCGGGAAAAAAGATCACGCCCGTAGGCATCCGTTCCGAGCGGGTAGAGATCGCTCGGCCCTTTGAGCCGCTGGACCGCGTTCATGCTCAACGGGTCATGCGGCGCGATGAGTGGCGCGAAGATCGCCGATAGCACGATAACCAGTAATACGATCGCAGCGATCACCGGACCCACGCCGGCCCGCCAGCTCCGCGGCAGGGCGATGGCGCCCAGCATCCACTGCATGCGGGAAATCGGTTGCGGTGCAGCGGTCATCAATAGCGGATCCTCGGATCGAAAAAGGTATAGGAGAGGTCGATGAGGAGATTGATGAGCACGTAAAGGCCGCTGGTCAGAAGGATCATGCCTTGGATGACCGGATAATCGCGCGCCAGAATGGCGTCGACCGTGAGCCGTCCAACCCCGGGGATATTGAAGACGCTTTCCGTTACGACCACGCCGCCGATCAGCAAAGCGAAGCCAGTCCCGATTACGGTCACGATCGGCACGGCGGCATTGCGGAGCGCGTGCCGGAAAAGGACGATGCGCTCCTTGACGCCTTTAGCGCGTGCCGTCCGGATGAAATCTTCCCCCAGCACCTCGAGCATGCTCGCCCGGGTCATGCGGGCGATCAGGGCGACGTAGATCGTGGCCAGGGTCAGGCAAGGCAGGATGGCACGCGAGAGAAAGCGTCCGAAGTCCTCGGAGGGGGCTGCATAACCCTGAACGGGAAGCCAGCGGAGCTCGATGGAAAAGATCTGAATGAAAATATAGCCGATGACGAAAACAGGAATGGAGAACCCGAGGACCGAAAACGTCATCACGGCATAGTCGGCCCAGGTCCGGTGCCGCCAGGCTGCCAGCACGCCCATCGGCACGGCGATGAGCACGGAGAGGGTGATCGTCAGCAGCGCGATGTTGATCGTCGGCCAGATGCGGTGGCCGATCATGCGCGTGACAGGGGTGTTGGAGATCAGCGATGTGCCGAGATCACCCTGAAGCAGGAGCTTGATCCAGGTTATGAACTGGATGTGGATCGGCTCATTGAGCCCGAGCGACTGGCGGATTCGTTCGAGCTGGGCCGGCGTCGCCATATCGCCCGCGATAATCGCAGCGGGATCGCCGGGGGTCAGCCGCAAAAGAAGAAAAACAAAGATTGCGACGCTCACCATGACCGGGATGACGGCCAGGATTCGTCGAACAACGTAGCCCAGCATCGGGCGCAGTCTCCTTGGCGAGCCGCTGCTGTTGCGAACGGCCCGCGCGGCGGCTCGAACCGCCGCGCGGAAATGCGATCGGGAACGCGCTGCCCACGTCTCCGCAGGCGGGTCAGTCGGCCTTGTCGACGTTCCAGAAGACGGGCACCGGCGCGGGGATCATACCCGTCAACTTCTTGCTCCGTGCCTGCGGGGCAGCATATTGGCCGAGCGGGATGTAAATCACATTTTCCAGCGTGTGCTTCTGAATCTGGATGGCCACCTCACGCTGCTTCTCAGGCGTGTCCGCGGCAATGAACTCCGCGCGCAGCTCCTCGAGCTTGTCGTCCTTCGGCCAGCCGAACCAGCCCTGGTCGCCACGGCCGTTCAGCATGGGGCTGATGAGGGGCGAGTTGATCTCCGGCACCATCCAGTTCGTGAAGAACAGGTTCCAGCCGCCTTCGGAGGGCTTAGCCTGGCTGGCGCGGCGCGTCACCAGCGTTTGCCAGTCCATCGGCTGCATATCGACGTTGAAGCCAACCTCACGCAGCGCCTGTGCAGCAACGACAGGCTGAGCCGTGAGGGTGACAACGTCCGTCGGCTGCATCAGGACGACGGGCGTGCCGTCGTAGCCGGCCTCCTTGAGCAGCTTCTTGGCCGCTTCCTTGTCGCCGCCCTTGATGAGTGTCTCGGCGCCGCTCTCGTCGGCCAGCGGCGTGCCGCAGCCGAAGATGGCGCCGCAAACCTTATAATAGTCAGGGTTGCCGATCAGGGTGTTGAGCACATCCTTCTGGCTCAGTGCCTTCAGCGCCGCCTGGCGGATCTTCACATTGTCGAAGGGCGGGTGCTTGAAGTTCATGCGCCCCATGGTCTGGTAGCCAAGGTCGTCGCGCGTCTCGACGACGACGTCATCGCTCGCCTGCAGCAGCGGCAACAGGTCGATCTGCACCTGCTCGATGTAGTCGATCTCGCCGGACAGCAGCGCGTTGATCGCCGTCTGGGCGTCCGGCATCGTGATCCACTTCACCTGGTCGACCTTGACCACCTTGCCGCCGGCCATCCAGCTCGGCTCTTCCTTCCGTGGCACGTAATCGGCAAACTTCTTGTAAGTGACGCTGACGCCGGGCTGATATTCGGACTCCACGAAGACGAACGGACCGGAGCCGACATACTCCGTTATCGCTTTGTCAGGCGGCGTGTTGGCGACGCGCTCAGGCATGATGAAGGGCGGAACGGCCGACTGCTTGCCGACGGTCTCGAGAAGGGCCGGGAAGGGCTTCTTGAGCTTCCAGACAATCGTCTTGGGATCCTTCGCTTCGAGGCTTTCAGTCACGTCGAAGATGAGCTGGCCGCCCGAGTCGCGCTTGCCCCAACGCTTCAACGAGGCGACTGCGTCGGCTGCCGTGACGGGATTACCGTCGTGGAACTTCAGCCCGTCGCGCAACGTGAACGTGTAGGTCAGCTTGTCATCGGAAATCGTCCAGTCCGCCATCTGCGGTCTCGGCGTGAAGTTCTCATCGACCGCAATCAGCACGTCGTAGATCATGTAGGCGTGGTCGCGCGTGATGTGCGCGGTGGTGATGATCGGATCGAGCACGCGCAGTCCGGAATGCATAACGCCGACAATGGTCTTTTCCTTTGCGGCTGCAGGCTGAACCAGGCTGGTGCCCGCCAGCAGGGCGGCTGCGAGGAAGCCGGTCGCCGCCTTGGCCCACGGACGGGCTACATGGATGTCTGGCCGACGCAGGCCGAGGACTTTCAACATCGTGCATCCCCCTATCGGTTGCAGGTTGGGTTGAAGTCACGCAAGGATGAGCAAAGTGTCGGGCAATTTCGCCGCGTTGTCTACGAGACTCGCGCCCTACTCTTTCCCCTCGGCCAGGGCTGCAGATCCCGCGGAAGCTTTGCGGAACACGGGTCCTCCCGGCGAGAGGCGCATGCCGTCGGCCAGCTTCGTCCAGGGCAGCGCACCCGGGTCGAGCGGCATGGGGCCGGGAGCCGTGCAGACCAGAATGGTTTCTGCAATGGGCGCGAAATCGGCGCGGAAGTGGACGGAGCTCTTGTTGACGAGAATGGCCTGATCGCGCGGCTCGATCCCCACGAACCGGTACATCGCCTGATCGGCCATCTGGGCCTTGTGGCTGGCGACCACGATCTTCACGCCGTCGATCGAGAGGCAGGCAGACGGGCCGAGGTTCAGATGCGTGCCGCCGTAATAGGGTCCGGTGGCATGGAGAGCGCCGTTTGAGAGCTTCTCGACCCGGAAGGTCCCGTTGAAAGGCGCGTCGCCTTCAATTCCTGATTTGCCGCCGAGAGCGATCGAGATCTCCGCTCCCTCGCCGGCCCGGTGTGCCGCCTGGGCCGCCGCCGGATCGACCATGATGCCGATGGCCGCCCGTTTGGCGCCATTGCGCACGAGCGCGCGCAGCATGCCGGTCGTGTCGGAGTCGCCACCCGCGCCGGGGTTGTCCTGGGTATCCGCAATGACAACCGGCCTGGTCGCATGCTCGGCGATCCGCATGGCCTCGCGCACGCCCTCGTCCGGATCATAAGCGCGGCCGGCGAAGGCGCGCTCATTCGCAAGCATGAGGTCGTGGATGCGATCTGCGGCTTCGTCCGCGGCTTCTTGGGATTCCGCGTAAGCGAGCACGGTCGGCGCGCATTCCTCGAAATCGGCCGCCGGGAAGCCCATGAGAAGGGACGTGCTCGCAACTGCTCCGGCTTCTAGGTCGCGCACCTGCCGATAAATACTTCTCGCGGGCTCCAATTCGGTGCACTGCCATGGAATGGGAATAAGGAAGGGGATACGGCGAAAAGCCTTTGCGAATGGCTTCCCGCGCGCCATGAGTGCATCGAGCTGAACGGCCGTGCGCCGGCCGGTTTCAGCCATATCGACGTGTGGATACGTGCGGAAGGCGACAAGGACATCCGCCTGCTCCACCATGCGCGTCGTCACATTTCCGTGGAGGTCGAGGCTGGCGGCGATCGGAACCTCGGGGCCGACGACTGCGCGCACACGGGCGATCAGCTCGCCTTCGCCGTCATCGATATGCTCTGCGACCATCGCGCCATGCAGATCGAGAAAGACGCCGTCAAGCCGGCCCGCAGCCCTGATGCCTTCTACGATCTCGGTCGCGATTTGCTCGAATGCGGCTTTCTCGACGTGAGCGGAGGGAATTGCGCCGGTCCAGACGATCGGAACCATCGTCCAGTGATTTGCAGCGCCATGGGCCAGTGCACCAGAAATCCCGAGATTGACACCCGGAGCTCGCGTGAGAATGTCCTCACCGCGACAGATCGGCAGATATCCGCCACCTTGCTCGAAACTTTCGAGCGTTGCTTTCGATGGCGCAAAGGTATTCGTTTCGTGCAGGAATCCAGCCAGCGCAACGCGCTTGCCCATTAGGCCTCCCCGAACTGAAACCGGGATGATGCGCGTTGAGTTGTTCGGAGGAGAAAGCCGAGGAAACCGTCCGATTTGCCAACTCAGCCGTACACTCCCGCCCGAAGTTATTGCCGTGCCCGCCAATACCTTACGTGAGGCATTAGGGTGTTGAGCGAGGTTAGTTTTGGTTCGAGTCGGGTGTCAAGGGATTCTGCCGATGGGGTGCGGGAGGCGAAGCGATGAGGGCCACTGAGGATTCAAGCATCGTAGCTTTTCTCTCGGGCGCTGGGCGGGATGCTCGCGGCCGTTCCTTCGAGGATATTCTGGCTTTCAGCGATCGCGAGATCGAGGTCCATCATGACTTCATCCAGTGGCTCTTCCCATTGGAGACGCCGAGTGCCGCCGTACCGGGCTCGCCCGTCCTGACACCCGAGGACATCGACCAAATCCGCCAGTCTGATGTGTGTCGGGCAAACCTCGTTCGCGCGGCCGAACGCATGGCGAGGTTTTATGAGGAGAACGACCACTGGCTCGTTCCGTTCGACCACAACCACAGGCGGATTACCCGGATCATCCACTCGCTTTGGCTGCTCGTAGGGCAGGAGGAGGCCGAAAAGTTCCTCAAGCACATCGAGGCGCGCGTGAGGGATAGCGGCGCGAAGGTCTCCGAGACCAGTCGACGCTTTTGGCGCAATGCGATCGGGTGAAAAGGGATAAGTCTCAAGCTGCTCTCGTGCGCCGTCGGGATGACGGAGGATATCAGACCTCAGCCATCAGAATGCGCTCGAAGGCTTTCATTCCGACGACGCCGCCCGTGACGATCGCGGCGAAGCTGATGAACGAGCCGATGGCGAGCGTCGACACGCCGGTAACGCCTTGGCCAATGGTGCAGCCCAGTGCGAGTACGCCCCCGATGCCCATCAGCGCTGCGCCCGAGAGCACACGGATCGTATCGGCCTTGTCCGAAAACGTGGTGATCGTGAACCGCTTCGTGGCGGCGGCTGTCACGAACGAGCCGAGGATGGCGCCGAGCACGGTCGAGACGCCGAAGCCGGGAAGCCCCAGGGCCGTGAAACGCTCAAGCCATTCCAGCGTATCGCCCGCAGGCCGGACGAAGGTGAGCGATATCGGCGCAACCGGCTGTTTGGCCAACTCGTCGAACGCGAGGCCCGTCACCGCCCATCCGGCCGTGACGCAGAGGCCGACGCCAATGCCGGACAATACGTGAACCGGTGAGCTGCGGAAGCCCTCGTCTTTGAAACAGTAGGCGAGGCCGGCAACGGCCACTGCCGTCGTCGCGATCAGCGCACCCGTCGTGGGGCTGAGGCGAAGGCTGGCGCTCACCACATCCCCGAGGCTCTGGGTCGGCGTATTCAATGCGGCAAGGCTGACGGCGGTCGATTGCTCGAGCCAGGCGCGTATGGGCCCCAAAAGGCCGCCGATCGACATGAACGCAAAGATACCGATGACGATCAGCGCCATCAGCGCGCGCAGGTCGCCGCCGCCCACGCGCGCAAGATTGCGGCTGGGGCACCCGCCGGCGAAGACCATACCGTAGCCGAACATCAGCCCGCCGAGCACATTGCCGAACCAGTTGACGCTCGGCGCGAGATACATGGACCGCGCCAGCTCGACCACCTCGGCATATTGCAGGAGTTGTGCACCGAGGAGGGCTGTAACGGCGGCAAGCACCCACGCACGGAACCGGCGGTAATCTCCGAACGAGACGATGTCGGAGATCGAGCCCATGGTGCAGAAATTCGTCTTGGACACGATGGCTCCGAAAGCGAAGCCGATGACGAGCCCGCCGAGCGTCAGTGCCATGGGTCCGTTCTCGGCGACCAGCTCGCGAAGTGCCGTCATTGTCAGCTTTCTCCCTTGCGCGGCCGAGGCTTATCGGACATTCGCAGATTTGAACATGGGCGAGCAAGCGCGAGCTGAAGCACCGGGTCAGCCACGTGCCGGGGGATCGGCGAGCCGAGGCGGTACGGCGCTTGCGGTATTCAAGTTTGCCACAGCTGCGCTGCTGTTGCACTTCAGGTGCGCTCGCATTGCGATCCGGCAGGGTGTATGAGCCTGCCAAGAATGACACGTGCCGTGGTGGAGAACACGGAGGAACGCGACGGCCGATGACAGTGCACATGATCAAGCTGTGCGTCGGTGCCGACAGCATCGAGGATCTCGCCAACTGGCAGAAGGGACGGCTTGCCGCGCAGAAGGCGGCGGGGCAGAAGCCGCGGCTGTTTCACAGCACGCGCATGGTGCCGAAGCGCCAGGCGGAAATACTCGACGGCGGCTCGCTCTACTGGGTCATCAAGGGGGTGGTGCAGGTCCGGCAGCGCATCACCGGGTTCGGCGAGGGCCAGAAGCCCGATGGCACACCGTGCTGCCTTGTCTTTCTCGACCCGCCGCTCATCCCGACGCATCCGGTGCCGCGGCGCGCCTTCCAGGGCTGGCGCTATCTGGACCCGGCCGATGCGCCGCCGGATCTGGACGCCCAGACGTCACAGCAATTGGCCCAGCTTCCGCCGAAAATGCGCAAGGAGCTGGCCGAGCTGGGTCTGATCTGAATCTTCGATACGCAAGGAGACCTGCCCGTGTCACAGCATCCGCGCGGACCCCGTTACACCAGCCTCGTCGAGGGGCTGCCCGCGACCGTGCCTTTCGTCGGTCCGGAAGCGCAGGAACGGGCGCGCGGGCGATCGTTCCGAGCGCGGATCGGGGCCAACGAGAGCGTCTTCGGCCCCTCGCCGCAAGTGGTCGCGGCCATGCAGCAGGCCGCTTCCGAGTGCTGGATGTATGCCGATCCCGAAAACCACGACCTTAAGGCGGCATTGGCCAGGCATCATGGGGTCGGGTTCGAGAACATCGTGGTGGGCGAAGGCATCGACGCATTGCTCGGATACACGGTGCGGATGCTGATCGAGCCGGGTGAGCCGGTGATCTCGTCGCTCGGTGCCTACCCAACCTTCAACTTTCACGTCGCGGGCTACGGCGGCAAGCTGGTGCGCGTCCCGTACGCGGGTGACCGGGAAGACCCGGAAGCCCTGCTCGAAACGGCCCGGCGGGAGGACGCGAAGCTCGTCTACTTCGCCAATCCCGATAATCCGATGGGCTCGTGGTGGGGGGCGGCGGATGTCCAGCGGCTGATCGATGGTCTGCCGCCGGGCACGGTCCTTTTGCTCGATGAAGCCTACTCCGACACCGCCCCCGCTGACGCCATTCCGCCGATCGATGTCTCCAATCCGCAGGTGCTCCGGTTGCGCACCTTCTCGAAAGCCTACGGCTTGGCGGGTCTGCGCGTCGGATATGGTATCGGTGAAGCCGGCTTGATCCGCTCTTTCGACAAGATCCGCAACCACTTCGGCGTCAATCGGATGGCACAAGTGGGCGCGCTCGCGGCCCTTGCCGACCAGCCCTATCTCGGGCGAGTCATCGGGCAGATCGCACAGTCCCGCGAGCGTATCGGCGCGATCGTCCGCGCGAACGGACTGGAGGCGCTGCCGTCGGCGACGAACTTCGTGGCGGTCGACTGTGGCGGAGACGGCGCATTCGCGAAGCGCGTGCTCGAGGAGCTGATTGCGCGCGATGTCTTCGTCCGCATGCCGGGCGTGGCACCGCTCGATCGCTGCATTCGCATCAGCGCAGGTACGGAGGCGGATCTGGCGATCCTGGCCGAGGCCCTGCCCGAGGCTCTCAGGGCGGCCCGCGCCTGAGCTTTTACCCAGCCGGTTCGATTCGCGACAACGTGGGCCACTCTGGCCAGGAACTCTGCTTTGCAGCCAGTGTTTCGCGGCGGTGACAACTGTCGCCGAGGCCTCTGGACTTGCTGCTTTACGCCAAACGAAGCTTTCGCGCGTCCCCGCGTCGGCTGACAGGACTGCTTCGCGCGCGAGCGTCAGCGGTCTCCGCGCCTGACCTTGAGGAGGCTCGCCGATGGTTCATCGCCCTCGGGCAGATCGAGCAGGCGGTCCTTGATGCGGGGCTGGCCAGCGGAGGGCAAGCTACCGCGGCCACGATGGCGGCAGCCATGGTGTTTCTCGCGGCGAGGTCCGGTCCCAACCGCTCAGCTTCGATCAAGCAGGCCGTGGGGCGCTTCGACGTGGAGCTGCAGTGCCTGTACGAGTCATTAGGCGATCAGGAGCTCGAGATCCGAATCCCGGAAGGCTTCGCCTGGTACGCTCTCTATCCCGACAGCTACGCACAAATAGCCGAGGACTGGTCTCACCGCTTTGGTGGGTCAGGCGCTGATGTCAGTATCGTCGGACTGCGCAGCATTGGGACTGCGCTCTCTGCCGTCGTGGCGCAGACTCTCCGCAAGCGGGGCCTCCCTGTGAGAGACTGCGCGACCGTCCGGCCATCCGGGGTAGCGCCGTTCCGATACGCAATGCTGCCGCCGGGCATTGGACCCGCTTCCCAGAATATCGTCGTCGATGAAGGGCCGGGCCTGTCGGGGTCATCGATGATCGCGGTTGCCCAGGCTTTTGTCGACAGGGGCGCCGACCCGGACTCGATCCACTTTTTTGCCGGCCACGGTTATGGTCCTGGTGCTTCTGCCGGGGCCAACGCTACGGCCTGGTGGAACGACCGCCGCATCTGGACGACCAGTCCGGATGCTACGCTCATCGGCGGTCGATTGTTGCCGGATGCCTTGGCTTCGGCCGCAGAGGCGTGCACCGGCGAGCCCGCAGACGGGCCGGCGGTGCCCCTCGGCACGGCAGGTTGGCAGCGGCTTGCTGGCCTTCGATCTTTGCCTCCGCCCGTCGCCCCGATCATCGAGGCGCCGAAGAAGCTCGTCCGACTCCGGTCGGGGCGTCGTGTCATCCTGAAGTTCGCCGGCCTGGCGCTGGCCAACCGCCAGCTTTGGTGGGACCGCGAGGTGGATCCACGCCGTATCGCGAACCGCGCACAAGTCCCTGTCCAGGCGCATTGCCATGGCTGGGAAGCTAAGCCCTGGGTGGAAGGTTTTCGATTGGACGCCGCGGATGCAAGCATCGCGTTCGTGGAGGGTTATCTCGGCCCGTGGATCGCAGCTGCATCGACCAAGTGGCTGCAGCCTGGCGAGGTGCAGGATGGGATATCCCGAATAGCAGAAGCGCTCTCGGCCTGGGCCGAGATGCACGATGATCGGTCTTCCGCCGCACTCGTAGAGGCGATGGCCGAACGAGCGCTTGCGAAGGTCGGCTCGGAGCCGCAGCCCTGCTATGGCGACGGACGGCTCGCACCCCATGAATGGATCCGTGAGCCGGACGGGACCGTCCGCAAGGTCGACGTTGGGAAACACGATTGCGACCACACCTGGGTCGGGCGCCAGCCGATTATTTGGGATCTGGTAGGGGCCGAGGTCGAGTGGAGCCTAGGCCGCCGCTGCACCGGGGCGCTTCATGCCATCGTCCAGCAGCTCACCGGCTACGTGTGCTCTGAGGAAACGCGCGCATTCTACGCCGCCGGATATTGCGCCTTCAGGGCGGCGGCGGCCCACTACAGCGCCATGGCGAGCGGCGATGCAGACATGCGCAATCACCTGCGCTGGGCTGGCGAATTCTACGAGCGGCGGCTGAAGGCGACGCTGGCTGCGGCGCCCACGAGGCACCGCCAAGCCGCTTGAGAAAAACAGAAAGAGCCCAGCGAAACGAACCGCCGGGCTCGACCGATCTGCGGTCACAGGGGCAATACGAGTTCGGGTCAGCCTCTAGGGTCGTGACGCCGCAATTTGCCCTAGCCGCGCGATCTGGCTTCGATCATTGCCGGTTCGGTGATGAACCTATACTCGCTTGCCTGCCGGGTTCCGGTGTTGCTGAGAAGGATAACCGGATTAGTCCAGCTCAAATCCCCCGAAGCAGGATACGGCACCGGCCCAGCACCAATGCCGGCAATCATCGCGCAGTATTCGGATTGTCTGATCTAGCCATCCTGCGCGGGCTGCGATCATCAACACGCACCAGATGGCTCACTTCTGCCGGGCGGTGACATTTTCTTAGACCTCCTTTCGAAGGATGCTTTGAGCTGAGCAATTGTGGCAGCGAAAGTCAAATCAAATTCTTTCCGAAAGCCGTTTCCAAGGCCGTCGAATTTTCAAGCCTTCAGGCCAACAGCCCGCGCTTTTTCAGCAATCCTTCGACGGTCGGCAGCCGTCCACGAAAGGCTATGTAAGCCTCGTCCTCTTTCCGCAGGCCGCCGGCGGCGTAAATGAATTCCTTGAGGCGGGAGGCGGTCTCAGGGTCGAAAACGTCGCCGGTTTCCTCAAAGGCGGAAAAAGCGTCGGCATCGAGAACCTCCGACCACATGTAGCTGTAATAGCCGGAGGAATAACCGTCGCCGGAGAAGATGTGCGAGAAATGCGGCGTGCGGTGCCGCATGACGATCTCCTGCGGCATGCCGATGCGGTCCAGCACGGCGCGCTCGAAGGCGATCGGCTCTTCGCCGTTGTAGGCTTCCGAATGGAAATCGATGTCGACGATCGCCGAGCTCAGGTATTCCACGGTGGCGAAACCCTGATTGAAGGTGCTGGCCGCCCGCAGTTTCTCGATCATCTCCGCTGGCATCGGCTCCTCGGTCCGGTAGTGTCGGGCAAAGCGGCCCAGAACCTCCGGCGTCAGCAGCCAGTGCTCGAAAAGCTGCGAGGGCAGCTCGACGAAATCGCGCGCAACCGAGGTTCCCGAGATGGAGGGATAGGTCACGTCTGAGAGCAGCCCGTGCAGGGCGTGCCCGAATTCGTGGAACAGCGTGCGCGCATCCTCGAACGACAGCAGAGCCGGGGTATCGCCGCTACCCTTGGCGAAGTTCATGACGTTGACGACGATGGGCCGGATATCGCCCGCGAGCCGCTCCTGCCGGCGGTACGCGCTTTTCCAGGCGCCGGACCGCTTCGAGGGGCGTGCGAAGTAGTCGCCAAGGAAAAGGCCGACGTGGGCGCCGGTGCTGTCCGTCACCTCGAATACACGGACGTCCGGGTGATAGACGGGCACGTCGGGGCGCTCGCTGAAGCTGAGGCCGAACAGCCGCCCTGCCGTGTAGAACGCCGCCTCGATGACGTTGTCGAGCGGCAGGTAGGGCTTCACGTCCGACTCATCGAGATCATACTCGGCCTTGCGCACTTTCTCCGCGTAATAGCGCCAGTCCCACGGCTCGATGGTGATGTTGGCGCCCTCGCGCTGAGCGATGGCCTGCAGCTTGTCGCGCTCTTGCAGGGCGCGCCTTTTCGCCGCCGGCCAGACGTCGTTCAAAAGCGCCCGCACGTTGGCGGCCGTCTTGGCCATGGTGTTGTCGAGCTTGTAGTCGGCGAAGGTCTCGTAGCCGAGCAGCCTTGCGCGTTCGCGCCGCAGATTCAGCATTTCCGCGATGTTGCCGCGATTATCGGTGGCGCCCCCGTTCTCGCCGCGGCGAGTCCAGGCCATGAACGCTTTCTCGCGCAGGTCGCGGCGAGGGGAGAACGTCAGAAACGGCTCGATCAGCGATCGGGAGAGCGTGATGACGAACTTGGCCGCACTGCCGCGCTCCTCGGCCGCCCTGCGGGCCGCATCGATCAGGAAGTCCGGCAGGCCGGCGAGATCCTCCTCTGTGAGCGGCAGCTCGTAGCTCTTCTCGTCAGCGAGGACGTTCTGGCTGAATTGCGTGCCGAGGGCGGCCAGCCGCTCCATGATTTCGCCCAGACGCTTCTTCTCCTCGGGCCCGAGCCGCGCACCCGACCTCACGAACGCAAGGTGCGTCCGCTCCAGAACCCGCCTTTGCTCGGGGTTGAGATCCGCCGACCCCGCGCCCTGCATTACGGCATCGATGCGCGCAAACAGAGCTGCGTTGGAGGTGATCGCATTCCAGTGCTGAGCGAGCTTCGGCGAGATCTCGCGCTCAATGGCCTGCAGCGCGTCATTGGTATCCGCGCTGGCAAGATTCCAGAACACGGCAGAAACGCGGTCCAGGAGGCGACCGGCGTTCTCGAGCGCCGCGATCGTGTTGTCGAAAGTGGGGGGCGCTGGGTCGCCGGCAATGCGGTCGATCTCCGAGCGGTGCTCGGCCAAGGCTCGCTCGAACGCCGGCCGGAAGTGCTCCGGCGCGATCTCGGCGAACGGCGGAGCGCCGAACGGCGTGGACCAGGGGACGAGCAAAGGATTGGCTGCCGGACTGGCGCTCATGGTGCAGGGACCTCGGGGGATCTGGATCGTTGCGATTTCGAGAACCGTATAGTTACTGCAACGTAAAGTGGAAGCAACCTCTAAACACGCGCTCCCAACCCGCTGGTTTTACGTCCTTTCTCTCTCCGGCCTGACTTGCCGGGTGGCTGACGTATCAAGGCGCGCCCAGTCTCGGTCACATTGCGTCGAGCGGCAAGCAAGCTCTCCACGACGCCGAAAAAGGCGCGCACGAGGGGACCCTGCCGGCGCTCTGCGAGGCAGACCACGTGGGCGTACGTGTAGATTTCGGCATCCCGGAACGGGAGTGGATGCAAACGAGGGTGCGGGATCAGCTCGAACTCCGACACGATGCCGACGCCCATGCCGCGCTCGACTGCCAGCCAGATCGCCTCGCGGCTGCCGATTTCAGTGAAGCTGCCCATGCGGGCGCCGGCGCTGGCCAGACCCGCCTCGAACGCCAGCCGCGTCGTCGAGCCGACCTCGCGCAGAATGACGTGCTGTTCCGCGAACTCGTGGATGGAGACCGAGGTGCGCCCGGCCCAAGGATGATCGGAATTGACGAAGGCGATCACCGGATGCCGGCTGTAGGGGACAGCGTGGATTCGCGGGTCGTCTTCCGTATGGGCCAGGACCGCGACGTCGGCCTTGTAGTCCATGAGCTGCCGCAGCGCCTCGCGGGAATTGCTGATGCGTACGGAGAATTCGACGCCGGGATACCGATCCCGGAAGGCGCTCAGCATCTCCGTGACGTGATACGGCCCGACGGCACTTACTCTCAGATGGCCGGAGCGTAGCCCGCCCACGGCATTCAACAGATCGACGGCTTCGCTTTCCAGGCTGGCGATCCGCTGCGTCAGCTCCAGCAAGCGGCGACCGGTTTCGGTGAGCTCGACGCGGCGGCCCCGCCTATGAAACAGCTCGACTCTGTAGCGCTCCTCCAGCGCTTTCACCTGACTGCTGATCGTCGGCTGTCCGATGTTGAGCACGTTGGCGGCAGCAGTGAATCCGCCGTGCGTTGCGACCGTGTGAAAGGAGCGGAGCTGGGTATCCATCTATCGATCCAATGAATGGGAGTCATGGCGAATTTGGATTGGATCAATGATACGGTCCGTGACAACCTGTACGCAATAACGAGCGGCAGGGGCTTGACGTGTGGACGTATCACAACCCGGTTCGCATCCTGTTCGGTGAGGGAACGTTCGATAAGCTCGGGAGTCTGATCGCCGGCCGGCGCTACGTGCTCGTCACCTACGGCGAGCCGCTGTTCCGTGAACTTGCGGCAAGACTCGCTCGATCAGCCGGCGCCCCCGCCCTCGTCGTCGACGATGTCGCGCCGAACCCGGACCGTGCCGATCTCAGCCGGCAATGCCAGCGATGGAACGAGCTGGCGGAGGCGCCGCAACTCGTCGTTGCCGTCGGCGGCGGATCGGTTATCGATACGGCCAAGGTGATCGCCGCTGCACGCGGGAACTTCGGGCCCGTGTGGGAAGTGCTGATCACCGGTCGCGGCGCCGAACGGCTCGAGCCCCTTCCGATCATCGCTGTGCCGACGACGGCGGGAACGGGAAGCGAAGTGACGTCGTGGGCGACGGTGTGGGACGGCGAAGGTGGCCGTAAGTATTCACTCGCAGCGCATGCACTGCATCCGGTCCATGCCGTCCTCGATCCCGAGCTTACCTTGAGCTGCCCCAAGGGGCTCACGATCAGCACCGGGTTGGACGCGCTCTCACATGCTCTGGAGAGCATCTGGAATCGCAACGCCAATCCGGTCTCTGCTGTTCACGCCGTGGCCGCGGCGCGGGAAATCCTGGAGGTGCTGCCGGCTCTGTCCCTGCGGCTCGAAGATCGCGCGCTACGCGCACGCATGCTGCGGGCGGCCATGTTCTCGGGCCTCGCATTCTCGAACACCAAGACGGCAATCGCCCACTCGATGTCCTATGCGGTGACGCTGCGCCATGGAACGGTTCATGGCATTGCCTGCTCGTTCACGCTACCCATGGTCTTGCGCAGCGTCATCGGCCTCAATGCTGATTGCGACGCGGTGCTTGCGAGGATCTTCGGCGCGGATCTCGCTGCCGGAGCGGCCAGGCTGCAGGGCTTTCTGGAGGACTTGGGCGTCTCGACGCGCCCGGCCGATCACGGCGTCGGCGGCGAGGAGTGGCGCTCGATCGTCGAAGATGCGCTCGGGGGTGAGCGAGGATTGAACTTCCTAGGCAGCAAAGAGGGCTTGCTGGCACAAATCTGAGCAACAACGACTGTCACAGAGCTTCTACGCAAGGAGGCCATAGAAGGACCGGTGTCTCGCAGGCGATCTGCGAGTGCGGGAAACAAGCAGTAAATGGAGGAACGTCATGAAGCTTCGAACTTTATTTGCCGCCGCGATCAGCGCCCTGTTGGCCATGACGGGCGCTGCTTCTGCACAGGAAAAGTGCGAGAATCCAGAAGCCCTGCGCTTCTCGATCATTCCGACCGAAGAGACCATGCAGGAGCTGGCGCTCTACAAGCCCGTCATCGACATCCTTTCGAAGAACACAGGGAAGAAGATCGAATTCTACATGCCGACGTCCTACGCGTCAGTGATCGAGGCGATGCTCGGCAACTGGGTCGACATCGCCGTGCACGGACCGAACTCGTACGTGATCGGCAACGAGAAGAGTAAAAACATCGAAGTCTTTGCGACATACGCGAAAGCCAAGGGCATCTTCCAGGAGGAAGGGCCCGGCTATCACGCGGTCCTCATCGTCAGGAAGGACAGCAAGTTCAAAGACATCGCATCGCTCAAAGGGACCGTGGTGGCGCTCGCTGATCCGGCTTCGACATCGGGCAATCTCATGCCGCGCGTGGAGTTTGCCAAGGAGATCGGCGGCGGCGAGCTGGAAAGCTATTTTTCGAAGGTCGTTTATAGCGGCAGCCACGATAAGTCCGCGGTGGCCGTGAGTGAGGGCAAGGCGGATGCGGCGTTCGTCGCGACACACCGGCTCGACAACGTTATCGAACGCGGGCTCGTCAAGGCCGAGGATTTTGCGGTGCTCTGGAAGTCGCGCCTCGTGCCGCAGGATCCATTCACCTATCGCGGCACGCTCTGTGAGGATTTGAAGGCCAAGATCCGGGATACTTTCCTCAACCTGCATAACGAGCCCGGTGCCAAGAAATTTCTCGAAAACCTCAACTCCGTGAAATTCGTGGCGATGAAGTCCGAGGATTACGATCTGATCCGGGATCTGCGGGCTGCCCAGGCGAAGAAGAAATAGGAGCCCTGGGCGGTTGCCGGAGCGGCGGGTCAACGCGCCTGCCGCCCCTTCCGTTTAGACTCCAACTGATGGAAGCACGAACGCAGTGCCTATCTTAGACGTCCAGGACCTCAGCGTACGCTACTCGCGCAATGGAGCCGAGATCCTCAAAGGGGTCAGCCTCCAGGTCGATGCCGGCGACTTCTGTGCCGTCATCGGTCCGAGCGGCGCAGGCAAATCGACTCTGATCCGCTGCATCAATCGCCTTGTCGAGCCGAGGGCCGGCCGTATCTTGCTCTACGGCGAGGACGTGGTCACCATGTCCACCCGCCGGCTGCGTGAAACCCGGCGTCACATCGGCATGATCTTCCAGGAATTCAACCTGGTGAACCGCATGTCGGTGATGGATAACGTCCTGTCGGGCCGGCTTGGCTCGGCCGGGACCTTGCGCAGCCTGCTGAAGCTGTTCAGCCGCGAGGATATCGAGCGCGCATTGGCACTGTTGGACCGGGTGGGCCTTTCCGATCACGTCGACAAGAGGGCGGATCAGCTCTCCGGTGGTCAGCGTCAGCGCGTCGGCATCGCCCGGGCATTGATGCAGGATCCCAAGTTGCTGCTCGTCGACGAGCCGACCTCGAGCCTCGATCCCAAGATCGCCCGCGAGGTGATGACCCTCATCCGTGACGTGGCCCGGGAGTTCAACGTGCCGGCGCTGGTCAATATCCACGACGTGCAGCTCGCGACCGAGTTCTGCAATAAGATCATCGGGCTGCAGGACGGGGTGAAGATGTTCGACGGCCCGACCGAGCAGCTCGACCGCAAGATGCTCGACACGATCTACGCGATGGAGGTGCTGTGACCATGGCCGTCGCGAGTGCAACCGGCGGCAGCGAGTTCGATGACCGCGTATTTGCCGTGGAGCACCGGCGCCGAAGAGCACGCTGGCGATCCGCTTCTGTTGTCGCTCTGTTTGCGCTTCTCGCCGCGGTCTGCCTTTACAATATTCTCGTCATCGACACCGATTGGGCCCGGATGGGCTCTTTCGGGGAGGTGCTGCGGTCCATAGGCCGGTTTCTGGCGATCGATTTCGAGCTCGTCCCTCACCTTCTCGAGCCGATCATCGAGACGCTGATGATGTCGATGCTCGGCACCGCGCTCGGCGCCCTTTTCTGCATCCCCGTCATCTGGCTTGGCGCCCACAACATTACGCCGTCGCGCTGGATCGCCTATCCGATCGGTCGCTTCGCGATGACGCTCAGCCGGTCGATCCACGAGATCGTCTGGGCACTGGTGTTCGTGTCTGCTGTCGGGCTCGGGTCGCTCGCGGGCATCCTTGCCCTTGCCATGCGGTCCATCGGCTTCATTGCAAAGATCATCGCTGAAGCTATCGAGAACGTGGATCCGAAGCCGATCGAGGCCATTCGCGCCGTAGGCGGAAATCGCCTGCAGGTGCTGCGCTATGGCATCGTCCCGCAGGTCCTCCCGGTTGCCATCGGCGTGATCATCTTCGAGTGGGATATCAACATCCGGCGCTCCGCCATCATGGGTCTCGTCGGTGCCGGTGGTCTCGGCCTGACGTTCCATCGGCAGATGGTGATGTTCAACTACCCAGGTGTCACCACTGTCATCGTGGCGATCCTGCTGCTCATCATCCTGGGCGAAGCGCTGTCTTATTTCGCACGCAAGGCGGTCATCTGACGATATGCGGGACGTGGCGACATACGGAGGAGATGGCGGGCAGCCGGTCGAACGGCGGACATGGTCGCGTTTCCGCTATCCGGATACGCTCATCGCGTTTGCAGTCCAGCTCGGCGTTCTCGTCCTTCTCGGCGTTTCGCTCGTCTATCTGGACGTGCGGCTCGAGCGATTGCTCGAGTTCGGCCAGCGATTCGGCGCGCTCATCGTCGATCGCTATTATCCTCCTGAGCTCAGCCTGCTGAGTGAGCCGCTCTACATCCAGGCCATATTCGATACGATGCAGATGGCCTATCTGGGCACCCTGTTCGGTCTGCTGCTCGCCGCACCGCTCGCCTGGTTCGCTGCATTCAACCTGTCCCCGAACAAGCGCTTTCTCTACCCGTTCGGCCGGCTTGCCATCATGGGCTGCCGGGCCGTGCATGAGATGATCTGGACGATCCTGCTCGTCAGCATTCTCGGGTTCGGCATGCTTGCCGGCACGCTGGCGCTGACCCTCTTTTGCATTGGCTTTGCCGGAAAGCTGATGTCGGAAGAAATCGAGGCCATCGACAAGGGACAGGTCGAGGCCATCCGCGCAACGGGCGCGAACGAGCTCCAGGTCTTCGCTTACGCCGTGTTGCCGCAAGTGCGCGTCGCCTGGACGGGCATTGCCATCTACACCTGGGATGTTGCTTTCCGGGCAGCGACAGTCGTCGGATTTTTCGGGGCCGGCGGCATGGGCTGGTATCTCCAGCGCTACGTCCAGCAGCTCGAAAGCCAGCGCGTGGCGGCAGTTCTCATTTCCATCGTGCTGCTTGTGGTGATTTCCGAGGTGGTATCGGCCTGGGCACGGGCACGCGTCGCCCGGGCGAAATAGCGTGCCGGCGCGGCGCGGCTCCTAGCTCCCAGTCCACCCGCATGCCATGCAAGCCGGCGCTTCCTCCGACGACGCAGGTCTCACTTAATCGGCAGCGGACCGCTTCTTCGCATGCTCGCGTCATCTGATCTCCGCCTTGAATGAGCGCGGAACCACTCCTCTGAGCTGTCGTTAACTGGCGACTCAAAGAGGAGGTTACTCAGATGCGGAAATGGATGATCGGCGTGCTGGCCCTGGCCGGGTCGGCATTTGCGGTTGTGCCTGGAGCCATCGCGCAAAGCGAGTGGGGTGACGATGACGCCGACTGGGTGTGGAACGAGTTTGATACCCGGACCTATTACACACCGCCGACGGTCGGCATGGCGCCGCCGCCGGCCACGGTAACGCCTGGGCCACAGCCCGGCATGTCGTATTTCAGCCCGCCGACCGCTGCACCGGCACCGGAAGCTCCGGCCGTCGGTCCTGGTCAATGCGGCACATACGCCTTTTGGTCGGAGACACTGGGCCGCTGCGTGGATGCGCGCAGCCGGTAGATTGCATCCGCCAAAGCCCGAGGCGACGGCAGGATATTGCCCCGCCTCGGCTGCCGACTTGCTACGACGACGGTAGCCCTCGTCAGGGCGCCAGCGCAATCATAGCCCAAAGCATGGCGCCGAGCACGGCGACGACGATGAGCGCCGTCAGCGCCAACGAGCCTGAGCGGCGTTTTTTCCCTACGCCACGCGCCCGCTCAGACGCGACCCGGGAAGCGGCGCGCACGGCGACCGCCGAATCGTTCGACCCATCGCTCGACCCACCCACAATTGGCCCCCTTCGGCCTTATGGTTGTCCCCTACCAGGTACCCGTATTCGGCATCGAGGCCCACGGCTCTTGCTTCGGTTGAGCTTCGCCCTTCTGCAACAGCTCGATTGAGATGCCGTCCGGTGATCGGATGAAGGCCATGCGCCCGTCCCTGGGAGGCCGATTGATCGTCACCCCGGATTTCATCAGCCGGTCGCAGGTCGCATAGATGTCGTCGACCTCGTAGGCGAGGTGGCCGAAGTTGCGGCCCGACCCGTACTCCTCGGGATCCCAATTGTACGTGAGCTCGATGAGCGGCGCACGCTCGCTTACGGCCCGGTCCTTGTCTCCCGGAGCGGCGAGGAAGATCAGCGTGTAGCGCCCGGCCTCGTTCTCCACCCGCCGGACCTCCTCCAGGCCCAGCTTGTTGCAGTAGAAATCCAGGCTCTGGTCGATGTTGCTGACTCGCACCATAGTGTGAAGATATCGCATGTCGCCTCCGCTCTGGGTGAGTGCCGCTCCCGTTGACATACGCTGCGCAAATGGCGCGCACAAGCCTGTCCTGCCAACGGTTTCCGTCTTGTCAAGCCGTCGATACGGCGCAGAACGGCCGCCGATGTCAGCGACTGCTCGCACAAATCGGGGAAAGCCAGTGGACGCATTGTGGGTCGAACGACGGGCGAGAGCGACGGAAGTGGCCTCGCGGCCGCAGGTTTCGACGCGAATCACTCCGCACTGATTCGCCGTGCACAAAGCCATCAACAGCTCGTTCGAAGCCGTCCGAGGCGGTATGACACCCACAGGGAAAACGATGGGATAGAGAGGAATTCGTAAGAAACAATTCTGGAGGAATATCATCGTATTACGGATGTGTATTGAAACGGAATGTGTGCTTCGTATCCCCGGGCAGATGTTAATCGATGGTAAATTCCTTATGGCCCTCGCGGGCTGCGATGGTACATTTTGCAACGCTTGCCAGTGCCGAGTCGCCGGAGAGGGCCTCTGACGCGATTCGCTCGGCAGGCGCATCAAGTAGGTCGACGTAAACCCAAGTAGCGGGGTGTGCTAATGGGGGATAACAAACTACCTCCCGATCATCCGGATTCGGCTCGACAACTGCTCGACAGCAGCGGCACTCTCGATCAGGTCCAGTCCCTGGATGAAATCGGTGGCCTCGACGTGTTCGAGGTTGCCGGGTCAATCAAGTGGTTCGATGCATCCAAGGGCTACGGCTTCATCGTTCCCGACAACGGCCACGCGGACGTGCTCCTGCACGTCACCTGCCTGAGGGCCGGCGGCTACCAGACCGCGTACGAGGGGGCCCGCGTGCACTGTCAGGTGTTGCGCCGTCCCAAGGGTCTGCAAGCTTTCCGCATCCTCAGCATGGATGAGAGCACGGCCATCCATCCCTCCCAGCTCCCGCAACGCACCCATGTCGTGGTACAAGCCGAGAGTGACTGGGAGCGGGCGATGGTGAAGTGGTTCAACCGGGTCCGCGGGTTTGGCTTTCTGACGCGTGGAGAGGGTACCCCTGACATTTTCGTCCACATGGAGACGCTGCGCCGGTTTGGATTCACTGAGCTCAGGCCGGGTCAGATCGTGCAGGTCCGGTGGGGACACGGCTGCAAGGGCTGCATGGCGGCCGAGCTGCGGCCGGATGGGCCTGTTTCGGGCCTCCCGTCGCAGCATTGAGAGGTTGCCAATTCTGCCAATGTGCGCCATTGCGGACAGGACCGCTCTTCGGGCGGTCCTGTTTGCTTTCTTGTCCGCAGTGGTTGCAATGCTCGTCCTCGTCCCCTCTCCCGACGCCAAGATGCGCCAGGAACGCCTCACCATCATAGCGGCGACCGGCGCGCACGAGATCTTGGTGGAGGTTGCGGAAACGCCCGAGGAGAAGTCGGTCGGGCTGATGTTCCGGCGAAGTGTTCCGGAGGGGACGGGGATGCTGTTCCCCTATCCGGCGCCGCAGGAAGTGACGATGTGGATGCGGAACACCTATGTGCCGCTCGACATGATCTTCATCCGCGCTGACGGTGTGATTCACCGCATAGCCGAGCGGACGGAGCCCTTTTCCGAGCGCACGATCGCATCACAGGGGCCGGTGACGGCCGTCCTGGAGCTGGCCGGAGGGACAGCTCATCGCCTCGGCCTGAAGCCTGGCGACAGGGTCATCCATCCGCACTTCAAGTCGGCACGCCAGTGAGGATCAGCGGCTGACCTTCGTCGCGCGAAGGAGGACTATTAGCCCTGTGCCAGCAGAATGCCCCAGGCCCATACGGCGAGGTAGCATACGAGGCCGATGAGCGCCCAAAGCAAGCCGCCAGAGGCCGAGCTATGCTCCAGCCCATAGGTGAACGCGGCCACCGAAAGCAGACCTGCCCCGACCAGGACAATGGCATAGGCAAGCTGAAATAGGGTAATGGGCCCTTCGTCGACACGAACGGCAGTTGCTCCGCGAGTTTCCGAGGCCATCTGATCCCTCCGGCATCGAGAGGTGCAGTCGCCAGCTTTATGGTGCCGCGTCGCAGGCCTATGTCAGCCGCATCGTTCACGGCCCCACGTCAGCATAACTCGAATCGCCAGCAAGTCGATACGCAGGAGCTCCGAGATCGCTGATGCGATCCGTGTGCCGCGCCAGGGAGCGCACGTTACGGTCTGGTGCGGTGTCTCCGCCGACGCCCCGGGGAACCGGGCTTGGTCGGGACTGTTCTGCTGCTGTCACTTCGATCGGGCGCGCCACCCAGAACGGAGCCGATGCCGTATGCTGGAATGGGCCTTCATTTTTCTGATCATCGCGCTGGTTGCCGGAGCACTCGGCTTCACTGGCGTCGCGCGCGGAGCAGCGCGCATCGCGATCATCCTGTTCTGGGTTTTCCTCGCGATCTTCGTCGTTCTCGTCATACTGGCGCTGCTCGGGGTTACTGCGGTCTCCACCAGTCCTCCCGCTGCCGGCTAAGGGCTGGTCGCTTTGATCTCCCGGGACCGTTTGCTCTGGCGTCGTGTCGAGGCGAGCAGGGCTGCGCTGAGGAGAAGCGCCGCGGCGGTGGCCAGCAGGAATGACCAGATCAGTCCCACGGTTTCGGCCAGCCATCCGACAGCCAGGAAGAAGACGACGAAAGACTGCAGCGACAGCGCGACGCCGCGGTCAAGCTGAACGACGGCGGCCCAGCCCCATTGCGAATGCGTGAAGGTGCCGATGACCGATACGATGACAGGGAAGGTCGCCACCACGCCGCTGAGCTCGGGTCCGAGATGGTCGGCGGAGAAGGTGATGATGGTCACGAGGGCCGCCGTGGCAAGCATTCTCATCGGAATGTCCCACCAGGGCAGGTAGCGAATACCACCAGGGTCTGGCGCGCGCGGGATCAGGAGGAAAGCTGCGCACAGGCTCGAAACACCGCTCGCCGCAGCGAGCCAGAGGCCAAGGTTGAGGCCGCTGAGTATATATCCGATGGCTCCATAGGTGAGAGAAGCGAGACCGAGGCTGACCGGCCAGCGGGCACGGCGGGCCGTGAGAGCGTAGACCACGAGGTAACCAGCGATGCCGACGGTGCCGAGGAGGACACCCACCGCTGTGTTTGCTGCGTAGGCCTCCCCGCGCTCGAGCCCGAGAAAGTACAGGATCGGCCCTGTCATCCACGGCAGGCCCATGATCAAGCCGCCGACGACCGGCCCCCAGCGGCGCGCGATAAGGCTCATCAGCGCCACGAGCACCGGCGTAATGGTGATCTTCAGCAGGAAAAGCATCTGAGGCCCGCTAGGCGCTTGGAAGTACGAGGGGTCACGGCTCCGCAGGAGCGAGGAGCAAGGGCGGCATAGCTTCGTCGGATGGCTCTTGCAAGTTGGGCGCAACCGCCGAGCACCGGTCTGCCGGTAACCGGTGTCGGCGCGTCGGTTCTGCCAGCGTAGCCTAGTGTGGCTGCTTGGCGCTCGTTTCGGTGCCGGCTTGGGTTCCGAGCGCCTGTCCGATCTTCTCGAACATGTAGCTCCATTTGGCCTTTTGCGCGGCAACGAGACCTTCCATGGTCGCGCGCACCTCGACGAGCAGCTTGCAATCCGGCTTGACCGCGGTTGCGCCTTCCTCGCCCAGGCTGCTGATACGGGCGAGATAATCGGCCGTTTCCTGATCATACTTGGCGATCTGCTCGTCCTGCACGAAAGGGACGGCCTCGCGCATGAAAGTGTCGTGATCCCAGCCGCGCTTCTCCTTCAGCTCGCGAAGCTGGGCCTGAAACGCCGGCTTGTGCTTGGCGTTGAGCTCGTTGAGTGCTGCGGCCGCCTCGTCAACGACCGCCTCGAAATCCTCCCGCGTGCAGGTTTCCGCGTGCGCGGCGACCGGGCACAGACTGGCCATCAGCAAAGCAATCGCAACCGAGCGCCACATCTGGCTGAACACCCCGTCGCCGGCGAGCAGACGTTACCCATGGCCCAGAGCAGGCCGAAGCGCAAGTGCCTCATCGGCACTCTGATGAACCCTTGTTCCGGTTGCGATCAGCCGAAAGCAGGGCCGAACCTGTTCGAGCGCGGGAACCCCTTGGGCGCGGCCTTGCCGGCGTGCGCACGCTGACCCACCCAGTCGCCGAGCTCCTTCATGCTCAGCGTGAAGGTACGCCCGGCGGCATCGAGCCAGGTCAGCCCGTCAGTCTTATTGAATACGCGGGCATCGGCCAGCTTGCCGCCCTTGATCCGCTGCAGGATCACGCCCTTTCCGCGGTTCATCTCGTGGACCTCGTCGAGCGGGAAAACGAGCATCTTCCGATTGTCGCCGACGGTGGCGACCATGTCGCCTTCCGCCGGAACGCAGATCTTCGCCTCGTCGGGCTCGGTGACGTTCAAGACCTGGCGGCCCTTGCGGGTGGAGGCGACCACCTCGTCCTCAGGCACGATGAAGCCATGTCCGCTGGTCGCAGCGACAAGCAGCTTGCGCCCGGGCTGATGGACGAAGATTTCGAGCACATCGTGGTTTTCCTCGAGGTCGACCATCAGCCGAACCGGCTCGCCATGGCCACGGCCGCCCGGCAGCTCGTTGCCCGAGAGCGTGAAGAAGCGCCCGTTGGTCGCAAAGACGAGCAGCTTGTCGGTGGTGAAGGCCTTCACGGCGCGTTTCAGCTTGTCGCCCTGCTTGAAGTCGAGCTTCGAGACATCGTCGAGATGCCCCTTCATCGCGCGGATCCAGCCCTTCTCCGAGAGAATGACCGTGATCGGCTCTTTCTCGACCATCGCCTGCTCGAGATCCACCTCGATCTCCGGTGGCTCGGCGAACGAGGTGCGGCGGCGGCCGAGCTCGGTCTTCTTGGAATAGTGATCGCGCGTCTCGCGCACCTCATCCGCGATTTTCGACCACTGCAGGTCCTCGGACTTGAGAAGCTTCTGCAGGTCGCGCCGTTCCTTCGACAGCCTGTCGTGCTCGGCCTTGATCTCGATCTCCTCGAGCTTGGACAGCGCGCGCAAGCGCAGGTTCAGGATCGCTTCGGCCTGCACATCCGTGAGCCCGAACCTGGCAATGAGCTTCTCCTTCGGCTCGTCCTCGAACCGAATGATCCGGATCACCTCGTCGATGTTGAGGTACGCGATGAGATAGCCGTCGAGCACTTCCAGCCGGTGCTCGATCTTCCTGAGGCGGAACTGCGAGCGCCGGATCAGCACCTCTTTGCGGTGATCCAGCCACTGCCGCAGCACGTCCCGCAACGACAGGACGATCGGGATCTGGCCGTGCGAGAGCACGTTCATGTTGAGACCGAAGCGGATCTCGAGCTCGGTGAGCCGGAACAGGCTCTCCATCATCAGCACGGGATCGATGCTCCGGCTCTTTGGCTCGATGACGAGGCGGACCTCCTCGGCCGATTCGTCACGGACGTCGGCCACCAAAGGCAGCTTCCGCTCCTGCAGCAGCTCGGCGATCTTCTCGACGAGCTTGGATTTCGGCACCTGGTAGGGGATCTCGGTAACGACGACCTGATAGGTGCCCCGGCCGGTATCCTCGCGATGCCACTTGGCACGCAGCCGGAACCCGCCGCGGCCGGTCTTGTAGGCTTCGATGATTGACTCACGCGGCTCGACCAACACGCCGCCCGTCGGGAAATCCGGCCCGGGGATGAACTCGACCAGCTTCTCGATCGAGGCATTCGGGTGCTTGATGAGGTGCAGGAGCGCGTTGCACAGCTCCTCGACGTTGTGCGGCGGAATGTTGGTCGCCATGCCAACGGCGATGCCCGACGAGCCGTTCGCCAGGACATTGGGGAAGTTGGCCGGCAGGACGACGGGCTCCTCGTCCTCGCCGTTGAAGGTCGGGCGGAAGTCGACCGTCTCCTCGTCGATGCCCTCGAGCAGCCGAAGGGCCGTTTCGGAGAGCCGCGCCTCGGTGTAGCGGTAGGCCGCAGCGTTGTCGCCGTCGATGTTGCCGAAGTTGCCCTGCCCATCGACCAGTGGATAACGCTGGGCGAAGTCCTGCGCGAGCCTGACCAGCGCATCGTAGACCGCCTGGTCGCCGTGCGGGTGGTACTTACCGATGACGTCGCCGACCACGCGGGCGCACTTCTTGTACGCGGCATCGGGGTCGAGCCGCAGCTCGCGCATGGCGTACAGAATGCGCCGGTGCACCGGTTTGAGGCCGTCGCGCACATCTGGCAGCGCGCGGCCCATGATGGTGGACAGCGCATAAGACAGGTAGCGCTCCTCGAGCGCCTCCTTGAGATTGATGGGCTCGATGGGGCCCGGGCCGGGCAGAATCGGTTTTGTGGTCATGAAAGCTCGTTAGCGGAGCGCCTATTCGGCCTCAAGTGCCGCAGAGCCACACCCTGTTGCGCGGCTGCAGGCGCATCCCGTTCTTCAATTTTGATCCGCTCGAGCCAGATTTGGGACGCGTTCACGTCAAATTCATCTGGCAGGCGATAGGAAGCTGACCGATTCGTCAAGAATCGAACGCGCCGGGCTGCTTCCGGCAGCCAGTCATCTTGCCCGACTGGGCGGTCAACTTCGCGAGATGGTGATCACCATGTTCAGGAAGTTCGCTCATCCGATCATGGCGCTGTCGCTGATGTTTGCCATTGCGGCCGCCGCTGCGCAACCGGCCGAAGCCGGCCGCGGAGGGCGCGCCGCAGCCTTCGTTGGCGGCACGCTCTTGGGCCTCGGTATCGCCGGAGCCATCGCGCACGGGCATGGGCCCGTCTACTACGAGGATTACGGCCGGTGCTACAAAGGCCGCCTGCGCTGCAAGTGGGTCGAGGGACCGTGCTACTACAACAAGTACGGTGATTACGTTTGCCGCCGCGGCCACGAGAGGTGCTGGCGGCCGACGTACTGCGATTGAGCTCTCGTCGGGCTGGAGCATCGGGCGCCGCACCCCACGGTCGGCGCCGTAAATTTGATGCTTGGGCACAGCTTCAGCCCGCTCGGCCCTGCCGGTGCAGAGCCGCGGCGTGAAGTACGACGGCAGCCGCGTTGGAGACATTGAGGCTCGACAGCGGCCCTGGCGTGGTTATCCGGCACAGGCAATCGCAGCTTTCCTTCGTAAGCTGACGCAGACCCTTCCCCTCGGCTCCAAGGACGAGGGCGATCGGCCCGGTCAGCCGCTGGTCCTCGATCGTTTCCGAAGCGGTGCCGTCGAGGCCGATACGCGTCAAGCCGAGCTCTCCCAGTTCTGCCAGAGACCGTGCCAAATTCTGGACCAGCGCCACCGGCACGAGATCGAGCGCGCCCGAGGCGCTCTTGGCAAGCGCGCCCGCGAGCGGCGGGCTGTGGCGGCGGGTCATGACGAGGCCAGCGGCACCGAATGCCGCAGCAGAGCGCAGGACCGCCCCGACGTTGTGGGGATCGGTGACCTGGTCGAGCACGACAATGGGCCCTCGATCGGTTCTGGATGCCAGCTCCGCGAGGGAGGACTCCGGCAGCGGTTCCGTCTCGAGCAGGGCGCCCTGATGCACGGTGTCAGGCCCCAGGCGGCGGTCGAGGTCGCGGGGGATCACGCGCTCGGCCTGCACCCCACGCGCGGCGATGGCCTCTGCGAGCCGGCGCTCGGCGTTCTCCGTAAGGAGCAGCCGACGGATTGCGCGCCTGGGGTTGCGCAGAGCCGCTTCCACGGCGTGAATTCCATAGAGCAGGACAGGACCGTCCTGCGGTTCGCGCCGGCTATCCCGACGAGGCTCTGGCATAATCCCGTCTCAGTGCTTACCTGACTTGCATGATCTGCTTTCCCGCGGTATGTCGGGCGGGCCGCCGGAAGCTACGCGCAACGCTACGTTTTTCAATTGACATTTGGCACAGCCATCACGATAAAGCGCAGCGTTGCCCTGCTGGAGACGGCGGGGCAATTTCGTTTGACTCCATGGCCGGGTCCCGGAGGGGTGCCCGAGTGGCTAAAGGGGACGGACTGTAAATCCGTTGGCTATGCCTACGCTGGTTCGAATCCAGCCCCCTCCACCAGCTCGGACGTGGGTCGTGAGTCGGGTGCGGGTGTAGCTCAATGGTAGAGCAGCAGCCTTCCAAGCTGAATACGGGGGTTCGATTCCCCTCACCCGCTCCATTTTCTTCGCAATACGCGGGCGATGCCGTGAGGTTTTGCTGCGGAGAGCGTGCGAACCGTGTCGCAGCACGGCGGCTCTGGTGAGCTGAATCAAGGTTCAAAGTGTTCTTGAGAACGCATGATGACGCGGTGGTGCGCAACAGGCGCGAGTTAGGGTTCTGAGTAGAGGCAGGCAGGCAACCGATGGCCAAACAAAAATTTGAGCGGACGAAGCCGCACGTGAACGTGGGCACGATCGGTCACGTTGACCATGGGAAGACGACGCTGACGGCGGCTCTGACGAAGGTCTCAGCGGATCAGGGCTGGACGACGGAGGCGGTGTCGTACGACCAGGTTGCGAAGGCTTCGGAGGCGCAGGGGCGGCGCGACCCGACGAAGATCCTGACGATTGCGACGAGCCACGTGGAGTATGCGACGCCGAACCGGCATTATGCGCACGTGGACTGCCCGGGCCATGCGGACTACGTGAAGAACATGATCACGGGAGCGGCGCAGATGGACGGCGCCATCCTGGTGGTCTCGGCGGTCGACGGCCCGATGCCGCAGACGCGCGAGCACATCCTGTTGGCGCGCCAGGTGGGCGTGCCCTACATCGTGGTGTTCCTGAACAAATGCGACGTGGTGGACGACCCTGAGCTGCTGGACCTCGTTGAGCTGGAGGTGCGGGAGCTTTTGTCGAAGTACCAGTTCCCGGGCGATGAGGTTCCGGTGATCCGGGGCGCGGCGATCAAGGCGCTGAACGGTGAGAAGGGCGAGCTGGCGGACCAGGCGATCCTGAAGCTGATGGAGGCGCTGGACACCTATGTGCCGCTGCCGGAGCGTCCGAAGGACCAGCCGTTCCTGATGCCGATCGAGGACGTGTTCTCGATCTCGGGCCGCGGGACGGTGGTGACGGGTCGGATCGAGCGCGGTGTGATCAAGGTCGGCGACGAGGTGGAGATCGTCGGCTTGCGGGACACGCAGAAGTCTGTCGTGACGGGCGTTGAGATGTTCCGCAAGCTCCTGGACCAGGGCGAGGCGGGTGACAACGTCGGCTGCCTCTTGCGCGGCATCGACAAGGATGCGGTGGAGCGTGGTCAGGTGCTGTGCAAGCCGGGGACTGTGAAGCCGCACAAGAAGTTCGAGGCGGAGGCCTACATCCTGACGAAGGACGAGGGTGGCCGGCACACGCCGTTCTTCAAGAACTACCGTCCGCAGTTCTACTTCCGGACGACGGACGTGACGGGCGTGGTGTCGCTGCCCGAGGGCACGGAGATGGTGATGCCTGGCGACAACGTCGCGATGAGCGTCGAGCTGATCACGCCGATCGCGATGGAGGAGAAGCAGCGGTTTGCGATCCGCGAGGGCGGTCGCACGGTCGGCGCCGGCGTGGTGACGAAGATCGTGGAGTGAAAAGCGGGCCAGAAACACTGGCGGCTGCGGCTGCTGCGGCTCCGGGGCACGCTCCGGACCGGTCGGGTGACTTGTCAAGAAAAAAATGTGACAAGGCTTGCGTGATCGGTTATCAAGGGCGTTCTTGAGGGGCCGAACTCTGGCAGCTTCTAGGGGTGTAGCTCAATTGGCAGAGCGTCGGTCTCCAAAACCGAAGGCTGGGGGTTCGAGACCCTCCACCCCTGCCATTTGAACAACATGTTCGCCCCGGGGCTCGGCGTTGCCGGCCACGGGGTGTCGTCATCAGCGGGGCGCTCACGGCGGGGCGCGGGTCGTGCGGCCCGGAGTATCAGCGGGAATGGCAAAATATAACCCTATCGAGTTCATTCAGGAGGTTCGCCAGGAGACCTCCAAGGTCACATGGCCTGGGCGCAAGGAGGTGTGGGTCACCACTGTGGCCGTTTTGGTCATGGTATCGCTGGCGGCCATCTTCTTCCTTGTGACGGACCAGGTTCTGGGCTGGCTTGTCAGTCTCGTCCTTGGGTTTGGCCGCTGATCGACGGGGCGTTGGTCTGACGGGCAGTGCGCGAAAGCAGCTAATAATCGCAGGATCCGAGACGAATGGCGAAGCGTTGGTACATCGTGCACGCTTATACCAATTTTGAGCGCAAGGTGGCCGACGCCATCCGCGAGCGGGCGCGGCAGGCGGGGCTCGAGCACCTGATCGAGGACATCGTCGTTCCGACCGAGGAGGTGATCGAGGTTCGGCGCGGTCGCAAGGTGCCGACGGAGCGTAAGTTCCTGCCGGGCTACGTCCTCGTCAAGATGGAGCTGACCGACCAGGTGTTCCACCTGATCCGCAACACACCCAAGGTGACGGGTTTTCTCGGAGCCGAGAACAAGCCGATGCCGATCTCCGAGGAGGAGGCCGCGCGCATCCTGCATCAGGTGAGGGAAGGCGTGGAGCGCCCGAAGCCGTCGGTCACGTTCGAGATCGGCGAGCAGGTGCGGGTGGCCGATGGACCATTCGCCTCGTTCTCGGGCTCGGTCGAGGAGGTGGACGAGGAGCGCTCGCGGCTCAAGGTAGCTGTTTCGATCTTCGGCCGGCCGACACCGGTTGAGCTCGAGTTCGGGCAAGTGGAAAAGGTCAGCTGAGCGCATGCGCAGCCGACCACGGGATCCGGCCCGACTGGGCCGGGAGTGCCGCGGCATCGACCCATCCGGCTCGTGCCGCATCGTGCGCGGGAGGGCTTGCCAGCCCGTTAACCGCTAACCCAGGAGGGGGTCACCCCTTCACTGTGGCTAAAGGATGACTATATGGCAAAGAAGATAGAGGGTTACATCAACCTGCAGGTTCCGGCGGGCAAAGCCAACCCATCGCCGCCGATCGGCCCCGCGCTCGGACAGCGCGGCGTCAACATCATGGAATTCTGCAAGGCGTTCAACGCCAAAACCAAGGACATGGAGCCGGAGACGCCCATCCCGGTGAAGATCACCGTTTACTCCGACCGGTCCTTCACGTTCGAGATGCGCACGCCGCCGGCAACATACTTCCTCAAGAAGGCGGCGAAAATTAACGCTGGGTCCAAGGAGCCCGGCCGCTCCAGCGTCGGCACCGTCACAATGGCGCAGGTGCGAGAAATCGCCAAGGAGAAGATGAAGGATCTCAACACCGACGATCTCGAGCAGGCCGCGAAGACAATCGCTGGTTCCGCGCGGTCAATGGGCCTGCAGGTGGTGGAGTGACGGCCATGGCGAAAGTCGGAAAGAGAATCAGAGAGGCTCGTGCGAAGGTCGATCGCAACAAGGCCTATCCGCTCGATGAAGCGATCAAGCTGGTGAAGGCGACCTCATCGGTGAAGTTCGACGAGACCGTTGATATCGCGCTCAATCTCGGCGTCGATCCGAAGCACGCGGACCAGGTCGTGCGGGGCGTTTGCCAGCTGCCGAACGGCTCGGGGCGGACGGTGCGCGTTGCGGTTTTCGCACGCGGCGCCAAGGCCGAAGAGGCCAAGGAGGCCGGCGCCGATGTGGTAGGCGCCGAGGATCTCTTCGAGCAGGTCCAGCGCGGCGAGATCAACTTCGACCGCTGCATCGCGACGCCGGACATGATGGGCCTGGTTGGCCGCCTCGGCAAGGTGCTGGGTCCGCGCGGCCTGATGCCGAACCCGCGCGTCGGGACGGTGACTATGGACGTGGCAGGTGCCGTGAAGGCCGCCAAGGGCGGCGCCATTGAGTTTCGCGTCGAGAAGGCGGGCATCGTGCACGCAGGCGTCGGCAAGGCGAGCTTCACCGAGGAGCAGCTTGCCGAGAACATCCGCGCGTTCGTCGATGCCGTGAACAGGGCGAAGCCGTCGGGTGCAAAGGGGACATACCTGAAAAAGGTGGCTATCAGCTCGACGATGGGCCCCGGGGTCCGCGTCGATCAGGCGACGATCACCGGCGCTGCCTAGTCGAGGTTTCGGAAAGGGCGGCATGGGTGGGGGCGTGAAATCCCTGCCTTGTGAGTGAGATGACGAGCTTCCGGGCGCTCCAAGCCCGGTGGACCGAGCCGATGCCACCTTGTGTGGGATTGGCTCAAACCTGTCCGAGACTGCAGGCGCCGGCGCTGCCGGCTTAATCCACTTGGGCCTGCATGAGACGGGAGACGATCCGGAACTCGGGGCCTTCGGGCCTTGCATTCCGGTTTGAGCCTCTTGGGTCGCACCGTGCCGTTGTGCGCGGTTGGACAGGTCGAGCGCCGCAGGCGTGGGCAATCATCCCTGAAGCCGGCGGCAGGGTGCAACCCGCGGACGATCCTCGCAAGAGGATAGTCCGCAAGATGGAGAGAGCAAGTGGACAGAGCTGCAAAACGCGAGCTCGTGGCCTCGATGCACGACGTGTTCAAGGACACGGGCGTCATCGTCGTCGCCCACTATGCCGGCATGACGGTCGCCCAGATGACCGAGCTGCGCCGCCGCGTCAAAGAGGCGGGTGGCACGGTCAAGGTGGCCAAGAACCGGCTGGCGAAGCTTGCACTCCGGGAAACGGAAGCCGAGGGTATCGCGGACCTGTTCCAGGGTCCGACGTGCATCGCCTATTCGGCCGATCCGATTGCCGCGGCAAAGGCCGCCGTCACGTACTCGAGAGAGAACGACAAGCTCGTGATCCTCGGGGGCGCGATGGGTGCCACCGTGCTGGATCCCGCAGGAGTGAAAGCGCTCGCCGATCTGCCCTCGCTTGACGAGCTCAGGGCGAAGCTCATCGGCCTCATCCAGGCGCCGGCGACGAAGATCGCCCGCGTGCTCAACGAGCCGGGTGCTCAGCTCGCTCGCGTCCTTCAGGCGAAAGCCACGAAGGAAGAGGCGGCATGAGGCAAGGGCGCTGACGAAGCCACCGGGCCCGCAAGGCCCACACTATCACTGAAACAGGTTCAAACCGGAAGGAACTGCAACCATGACCGATCTCGCAAAGATCGTCGATGATCTCTCGAACCTCACCGTTCTGGAAGCTGCCGAGCTCGCCAAGATGCTCGAGGAGAAATGGGGCGTTTCGGCCGCTGCGGCCGCCGTCGCCGTTGCTCCTGCGCCTGGTGCTGCGGCCGCCGCTCCTGTCGAGGAGCAGACCGAGTTCACTGTCATCCTGAAGTCGGCCGGTGACAAGAAGATCAACGTCATCAAGGAGGTCCGTGCGATCACGAACCTCGGCCTGAAGGAGGCCAAGGACCTCGTCGAGGCCGGCAACAAGCCCGTCAAGGAGGGCGTGCCGAAGGACGAGGCCGAGAAGATCAAGGCTCAGCTCGAGGCCGCAGGCGCGACCGTCGAGATCAAGTGAGGCTGCGCTCCCTCCCCCTGCCCGAGCGGGGGGAGGGCCATTGCGGGACGGTTCCCCGGAGGTTTCGGCAGGGTTCATCAGCCCTCGTCCGTCGCCTCCGGCGAGCCGTTTCAGAAGGCGCGGGGGGTGGCGGCCCCTCCGACAGAAGCACGAAGGGCGCGGGAGTCGTCACCCGCGACGAGAATCTAAGGAGCGGATATGGCTGAGACGTTCAACGGCCGCAGGCGGTTCCGGAAGCAGTTCGGGCACATTCCCGAAGTGGCCGAGATGCCGAACCTCATCGAGGTTCAGAAAAGTTCCTACGATGACTTTTTGATGGTGAAGGAGCCGCCGGGTGGCCGGCCGGACGACCAGGGCCTGCAGGCCGTGTTCAAGTCCGTGTTCCCCATTTCCGATTTTTCCGGCCGGGCGACCTTGGAATTCGTCCGCTACGACTTCGAATCGCCGAAGTACGACGTCGACGAGTGCATGCAGCGGGACATGACCTATTCGGCCCCGCTGAAGGTCAAGCTGCGCCTGATCGTCTTCGACATCAACGAGGAAACCGGCTCGCGTTCGATCAAGGACGTCAAGGAGCAGGACGTCTACATGGGCGACATGCCGCTGATGACCGCGAACGGCACGTTCGTCATCAACGGCACCGAGCGCGTCATCGTCTCCCAGATGCACCGTTCCCCGGGCGTGTTCTTCGACCACGACCGCGGCCGGACCCACGCCTCGGGCAAGCTGCTGTTCGCCGCGCGCATCATCCCGTATCGCGGCTCCTGGCTCGACTTCGAGTTCGATGCCAAGGATCTCGTGCACGTGCGCATCGACAGGCGCCGGAAGCTGCCGGTCACGACGCTGCTGTACGCCCTGGGCCTCGATGACGAGGAGATCCTTTCCAGCTTCTACAACCACATCCTCATCAAGGAAGCCAAGCGCGGCTGGCGGATGCCGTTCACGCCCGAGAAGATGCGCGGCACCGCTCCGGCTGCGGATCTCGTCGACGCCAAGACAGGCGAGGTGGTCGTGCGCGCGGGCGAGAAGATCACGGCGCGCAGGGCTCGCGAGCTTTCGCAGAGCGGCCTCAAGGAGGTGCTGGTTTCCGCAGACGACCTGGCGGGCCGCTATCTCGCCGAGGATATCGTCGACATGGACACCGGCCAGATCTATGGCGAGGCTGGTGACGAGATCGACGGCAAGCTGCTGGCCGTGCTCAAGGAGCGCGGGATCAAGCAGTTCCCGATTCTCGACATCGACCATGTCACGACGGGCGCCTTCATCCGGAATACGCTCAAGGTCGACAAGAACGCCAACCGCGAAGAAGCGCTGATGGACATCTACCGGGTCATGCGGCCCGGCGAGCCGCCGACGGTCGAAGCGGCCGAAACGATGTTCCACGGCCTGTTCTTCGATCCGGAGCGCTACGATCTGTCGGCCGTCGGCCGCGTGAAGATGAACATGCGCCTCGACCTCGACGCGCCGGACACCGTCCGTGTGCTGCGCAAGGAGGACATCCTTGCCGTGGTCAAGACGCTTGTCGACCTGCGCGACGGCAAGGGCGAGATCGACGACATCGACCACCTCGGCAACCGCCGGGTGCGTTCGGTCGGCGAGCTCATGGAGAACCAGTACCGCGTCGGCCTCTTGCGCATGGAGCGCGCGATCAAGGAGCGCATGTCGTCGGTCGATATCGACACGGTCATGCCGCAGGACCTGATCAACGCCAAGCCGGCGGCGGCAGCTGTGCGCGAGTTCTTCGGCTCCTCGCAGCTCAGCCAGTTCATGGACCAGACCAACCCGCTCAGCGAGATCACGCACAAGCGGCGTCTGTCGGCTTTGGGACCGGGCGGTCTGACGCGTGAGCGCGCGGGCTTCGAGGTGCGCGACGTGCACCCGACGCACTACGGCCGCATCTGCCCCATCGAGACGCCGGAAGGCCCGAACATCGGCCTGATCAACTCGCTGGCGACGTTCGCCCGCGTGAACAAGTACGGCTTCATCGAGAGCCCGTACCGCAAGGTCGTGAACGGCAAGCTCACCGACGAGGTGGTCTACCTCTCGGCCATGGAGGAGATGCGCCACCACGTTGCCCAGGCGAACGCCGAGGTGGACGAGGAAGGCCGGCTGGTCGGCGACCTCGTCACCTGCCGCTACCAGGGCGACGTCATTCTCGTCTCGCCGGACAGGGTCGATTACATCGACGTGTCGCCGAAGCAGCTCGTGTCTGTCGCTGCGGCGCTCATTCCGTTCCTCGAGAATGACGACGCCAACCGCGCCCTCATGGGCTCGAACATGCAGCGCCAAGCGGTGCCGCTGATCAAGGCCGAGGCGCCGCTCGTCGGCACGGGCATGGAGCCGATCGTGGCCCGTGACTCCGGTGCGGCCATTGCGGCCCGGCGCACCGGCGTCGTGGATCAGGTGGACGCGACGCGCATCGTCATCCGTGCGACCGAGGAGACCGACCCGTCGAAACCGGGCGTCGACATCTACCGGCTGCGCAAGTTCCAGCGCTCGAACCAGAACACCTGCATCAACCAACGGCCGCTCGTGAACGTCGGTGACACGGTGCAGGCGGGCGACATCATCGCCGACGGCCCCTCGACGGATCTCGGCGATCTGGCGCTCGGCAAGAACGTGCTCGTCGCGTTCATGCCGTGGATGGGCTACAACTTCGAGGACTCGATCCTGCTCTCCGAGCGGGTCGTCTCGGAGGACGTGTTCACCTCGATCCACATCGAGGAATTCGAGGTGATGGCCCGCGACACTAAGCTCGGTCCGGAAGAGATCACGCGCGACATCCCGAACGTTTCGGAAGAGGCGCTCAAGAACCTCGACGAGGCGGGCATCGTGTACATCGGGGCCGAAGTGAATCCCGGCGACATCCTCGTTGGCAAGATCACGCCGAAGGGCGAGAGCCCGATGACGCCGGAGGAGAAGCTGCTTCGCGCCATCTTCGGCGAGAAGGCCTCCGACGTGCGCGACACCTCGCTCAGGCTGCCGCCGGGCGTGTCCGGCACGGTGGTCGAGGTGCGCGTGTTCAACCGGCACGGCGTCGAGAAGGACGAGCGCGCCATGGCGATCGAGCGCGAGGAGATCGAGCGCCTGGCCAAGGACCGCGATGACGAGCTGCAGATCCTCGATCGCAACGTCTACGGCCGCCTGAAGGACGCGCTGCTCGGCAAGGAAGTCGCCAAGGGTCCGAAGGGGGCCCGCAAAGGCACTGAAATCGACGAGGCGGTCCTGGCCGACATCCCGCGCAGCCAATGGTGGGAGATCGGGCTCAAGGACGAGAAGGCTCAGGCCGAGGTCGAGGCCATCCAGAAGCAGTACGAAGAGGCCAAGAAGAGCCTCGAGCGCCGCTTCGTGGACAAGGTCGACAAGCTGCAGCGCGGTGACGAGCTGCCGCCAGGCGTGATGAAGATGGTCAAGGTCTTCGTCGCGGTGAAGCGGAAGATCCAACCCGGCGACAAGATGGCTGGCCGCCACGGCAACAAGGGCGTCGTGTCGATGATCGTGCCCGTCGAGGACATGCCGTTCCTCGAGGACGGCACACCCGTCGACGTGGTGCTGAACCCCCTCGGCGTGCCCTCGCGCATGAACGTCGGGCAGATCCTCGAGACGCATCTCGGCTGGGCCTGCCGCGGACTCGGGCGCATCATCGATGAGGCGCTGGAGCAGTACCGCGAGAGCGGCCAGCTGGATCGTCTCAAAGAGACCATTGAGAAGGTCTACGGGAAGGCTGACGGCGTCAGCAAACTGACGAACGAGGAGCTCGTCGCATTGGGCGAGCAGCTTCGCGTAGGTGTGCCGGTGGCTTCGCCAGTGTTCGATGGTGCCCGCGAGACAGACATCAACGAGATGCTGCAGCTCGCCGGCTTCGACACCACGGGCCAGGTCACGCTCTATGACGGGCGCACGGGCGAGCCGTTCGATCGTAAGGTCACGGTCGGCTACAAGTATCTGCTGAAGCTGCACCACCTTGTCGACGACAAGATCCATGCGCGCTCCATCGGTCCCTACAGTTTGGTCACCCAGCAGCCGCTGGGCGGCAAGGCGCAGTTTGGTGGCCAGCGCTTCGGCGAGATGGAGGTGTGGGCGCTCGAGGCCTATGGCGCCGCGTACACCCTGCAGGAAATGCTGACGGTGAAGTCGGACGACGTGGCCGGTCGCACCAAGGTCTACGAGGCGATCGTCCGTGGCGACGACACCTTCGAGGCCGGCATTCCCGAGAGCTTCAACGTGCTCGTGAAGGAAATGCGGGCGCTGGGCCTCAACGTCGACCTGATCAACTCGGAAGCACCGGCGCTCGAGGAGGCAGAGGAAGAGCAGCCGGTGCGGCCGCAACTGCCGTCGCCAGCCGCAGAGTGAGACGAAACCCGCTCCCCGTCGCGAAAGCGCCGGGGAGCAGCCCGGAGCGGGGGAGGATGAGCGGAAGAACGCGATCTCCCTCGCCCGACTCTCTTCCCGAGTGGGGCACGGGCTTGAGAGACAATCGATCGATTTTACCTGGAGCGCGCTGCAGCACCGCGCGCGAGGAGAGAGCCGAATGAACGAGATCTCGAATATTTTCAAACAGCAGCAGGTCCTGCCGACTTTCGACCAGATCAAGATCTCTATCGCCAGCCCCGAAACCATCCTGTCGTGGTCGTTCGGCGAGATCAAGAAGCCTGAGACCATCAACTACCGCACGTTCAAGCCGGAGCGGGACGGGCTGTTTTGCGCGCGCATCTTCGGCCCGATCAAGGACTACGAGTGCTTGTGCGGCAAGTACAAGCGCATGAAGTACAAGGGCCTGATCTGCGAGAAGTGCGGTGTCGAGGTGACGCTCGCAAAGGTGCGGCGCGAGCGCATGGGCCATATCGAGCTCGCCGCTCCCGTGGCTCACATCTGGTTTTTGAAGTCGCTGCCCTCCCGCATCGGCCTGCTGCTCGATATGTCGCTGAAGGACCTCGAGCGGGTACTCTACTTCGAGAACTACATCGTCATCGAGCCGGGCGTTTCGACGTTCCGCGAAAAGCAGCTTATCACCGAGGAACAGTACAACCAGGCGATCGAGGAGTTCGGCCCCGACAGCTTCACGGCGGGTATCGGCGCCGAGGCGATCCGTCAGCTTCTGGCCTCCCTGGACCTGCACAAGATCCGGGATGAGCTGCGCCAGGAGATCCAGGAGTCGACCACGGAGCTGAAGCCGAAGAAGCTTGCGAAGAGGCTCAAGGTCATCGAGGCGTTCATCGAGTCCGGCAACCGGCCGGAGTGGATGATCATGACGGTCATCCCGGTCATCCCGCCCGAGCTGCGCCCGCTGGTGCCGCTCGATGGCGGCCGCTTCGCCACGTCCGATCTTAACGACCTCTACCGTCGCGTCATCAACCGCAACAACCGCCTGAAGCGGCTGATGGAGCTGCGCGCGCCCGACATCATCATCCGCAACGAGAAGCGGATGCTGCAGGAGGCTGTTGACGCGCTGTTCGACAACGGGCGGCGCGGGCGCGTCATCACGGGCGCCAACAAGCGCCCGCTGAAGTCGCTCGCCGACATGCTGAAGGGCAAGCAGGGCCGCTTCCGCCAGAACCTGCTCGGCAAGCGCGTCGACTATTCGGGCCGTTCGGTCATCGTGGTCGGCCCGGAGCTGAAGCTGCATCAGTGCGGCCTGCCGAAGAAGATGGCGCTCGAGCTGTTCAAGCCGTTCATCTACGCGCGGCTGCAGACGCTCGGCCAGGCGGCGACCGTCAAGCAGGCGAAGAAGCTGGTCGAGAAAGAGAAGCCGGAAGTCTGGGACGTGCTCGACGAGGTGATCCGCGAGCATCCGGTGCTGCTCAACCGCGCACCGACGCTGCACCGCCTCGGCATCCAGGCGTTCGAGCCGGTGCTGATCGAGGGCAAGGCGATCCAGCTGCATCCGCTGGTCTGCGCGGCCTTCAACGCTGACTTCGACGGCGACCAGATGGCCGTGCACGTGCCGCTGTCACTCGAGGCGCAGCTCGAGGCGCGCGTGCTGATGATGTCGACCAACAACATCCTGCACCCGGCCAACGGCTCGCCCATCATCGTGCCGAGCCAGGATATCGTGCTTGGCCTGTACTACCTGTCCATGGTTCGTGACGGCGAGCCGGGCGAGGGGATGATCCTCGGATCCGCCGCCGAAGCGCGTCATGCGCTCGAGGCTGGCACCGTGACCCTGCATGCCAAGGTCAAGGGCCGCTTCCGCTCGCTCGATGAAAACGGCAACGAGGTGGTCCAACTCTACGACACCACGCCCGGCCGCATGATCCTGGGTGAGCTGCTGCCGCAGCAACCGGGAGTCAAGTTTGAACTGGTGAACCAGCTCCTCACGAAGAAGGCCATCTCCAGCATGATCGATGCCGTCTACCGCAATTGCGGGCAGAAGGAGACGGTCATCTTCTGCGACCGGATCATGCAGCTCGGCTTCTACCATGCCTTCAAGGCGGGCATCTCGTTCGGCAAGGACGACATGGTCGTACCGGACTCGAAGGCGCGGATCGTCGAGGAGACGACCGAGCTCGTGCGCGAGTTCGAGCAGCAGTACAATGACGGCCTCATCACGCAGCTCGAGAAGTACAACAAGGTGGTCGACGCGTGGTCGAAGTGCACCGACCAGATCGCCAAGGAGATGATGGATCACATCTCCGCGGTCCGGAAGGACAGTAACGGCCGCGAGCTGCCCATCAACTCGATCTACATGATGAGCCACTCGGGTGCCCGCGGCTCGCCGGCGCAGATGAAGCAGCTCGCCGGCATGCGCGGCCTGATGACCAAGCCGTCGGGCGAGATCATCGAGACGCCGATCATCTCCAACTTCAAGGAGGGTCTGTCGGTTCTCGAGTACTTCAACTCGACGCACGGCGCCCGCAAGGGCCTCGCGGACACGGCCTTGAAGACCGCCAACTCCGGCTACCTGACGCGCCGTCTCGTGGACGTCGCGCAGGATAGCATCATCGTCGAGGAGGACTGCGGGACCGACGCCGGCATCAACGTGCAGGCGGTGGTCGACGCAGGCCAGGTGGTGGTCTCGCTGGGCAACCGTGTCCTGGGCCGTACGGCGGCTGAGGACATCATCGATCCAGCGACCGGCGAGGTCATCGTCCCCACAGGCAAGCTGATCGAGGAGCGTGAGGCCGAGGCCATCGAGAGAGCCCAGATCCAGGAGGTTCGCATCCGTTCGGTGCTGACCTGCGAGACGGTGACGGGCGTCTGCGCCAAGTGCTACGGCCGCGATCTGGCACGCGGCACGCCGGTCAACATCGGTGAGGCCGTCGGCGTCATTGCGGCCCAGTCGATCGGCGAGCCAGGCACGCAGCTCACGATGCGCACCTTCCACATCGGCGGTACGGCGCAGGTGGTCGATACGTCCTTCATCGAGTCGAACTTCAACGGCACGGTGAGGATCAAGAACCGCAACGTCGTGCGTGACAGCCAGGGGCGCCTGATCTCGATGGGCCGCTCGATGTCGATCTGCATCGTCGACCAGTCCGGCAGGGAGCTGGCCACGCACAAGATCACCTACGGTGCGCGCCTGCTCGTGGACGAGGGCGACACGGTCAAGCGCGGCACGCGCCTGGCGCAGTGGGACCCGTACACGCGACCCATCCTCACCGAGGTCGACGGCACTGTCGACTTCGAGGATCTGGTCGAGGGCGCCTCCATGCGCGAGCAGACCGACGAGGTCAAGGGCACGACCAATCGCGTCGTCATCGACTGGCGTGCCTCGCCGCGCGGTGCCGACCTGAAGCCGGCCATCGTCATCAAGGACGAGAACGGTAAGCCCATTAAGGTGGCCCGTGGCGGCGATGCCCGCTACCTGCTGCCCGTGGACGCGATCCTGTCGGTCGAGCCGGGTGCACAGGTCAAGGCAGGTGACGTGCTCGCTCGTATCCCGATGGCGTCGGCCCGCTCGGGCGACATCACCGGTGGTCTGCCGCGCGTTGCGGAGCTGTTCGAAGCCCGCCGTCCGAAGGATCACGCGATCATCGCGGAGATCTCCGGCACGGTCGAGTTCGGCAAGGACTACAAGAACAAGCAGCGGATCACGATCCGTCCGGACGACGAGGAGCAGCCGCCGGTCGAGTACCTGATCCCGCGTGGCAAGAGTCTTGCCGTGCAACATGGCGACCGTATCGAGCGGGGCGACTTCGTCTACGACGGCCACCCGGCACCGCACGACATCCTGGCGATCAAGGGCGTCGAGGAACTGGCGAACTACCTGATCAACGAGATCCAGGACGTCTACCGGCTGCAGGGCGTGACGATCAACGACAAGCACATCGAGGTAATCGTTCGCCAGATGCTGCAGAAGGTCGAGGTGACGGATCCCGGCGACACGACGTTCATCAAGGGCGAGCAGGTCGACCGCATCGAGCTCGACGAGGTGAATGCCAAGATCGAGAAGCAGGGCGGGCGGCCGGCAACGGCGCAGCCCATCCTGCTCGGCATCACCAAGGCGTCGCTGCAGACTCGCTCGTTCATCTCTGCGGCCTCCTTCCAGGAGACCACGCGCGTGCTCACCGAGGCCGCCGTCAACGGCAAGGTCGACACGCTCGAGGGCCTGAAGGAGAACGTGATCGTCGGCCGGCTCATCCCGGCCGGCACGGGCGGCATGCTGCGCCGCCTGCGCCGGATCGCGGCCAAGCGCGACGAGCTCATCGCCCGCGAGCGGGCGAAGGCCGACTCCGAGCGGGCTCTGGCTGGCCCGGACCTGGAGATGCCTCGGGAACGGCGGCGCCGCCGCGCCGAGGAGGCGGCCGAGTAGTCGGGTCACCGGCCGTGTTGAAACGGAAATGGCCACCCACGGGTGGCCATTTTCATTTGGTGGTGCTCACGGTCGCCTCGATCGCCCGATCTTCCCTTCGGCAGTCGGCGCACCCATATTTACCTTGCGTCGGCTTACTGCACGCGCAATCGCGGTCGGAAGTAGGGTGGTGCGGCGGAAAAAAACTCATCTGGCGCGCCTCATTGCTGTTGACCTGAGGGGGGCGCCTGTATATGGTCCGCGCACTCTCACGGTAGGTGGTAGGCCGCATCGGGCGCTGGCGAATGCTTCGGGCCTGAATCCTAAACGCTACCGTAGCAAAGCAGAGAACAACTTCGGCCCATGATCCCCGGACTCGTGCCGCGGATCCTCTGGTTTCGTCGTACCCGCCGCGCTCCGGCATGGAAGTGGCAGGTGCGGCTTGGCGCTTCCCGCGTCCCGTGATGCGGGGAGCTCTCGTGGAATGGAAGAAGGCGCATGCCGACGATACAGCAGCTGGTCCGGAAGCCGCGACAGCAGAAGGTTTACCGCGAGAAATCGCGCCACATGGAGGGCTCCCCGCAGAAGCGCGGGGTCTGCACGCGCGTCTATACGACGACGCCGAAGAAGCCGAACTCAGCCCTTCGCAAGGTCGCCAAGATCCGGCTGACCAACGGCTACGAGGTGATCGGCTACATTCCGGGTGAGGGCCACAACCTGCAGGAGCACTCCGTGGTGCTGATCCGCGGCGGTCGCGTCAAGGACTTGCCGGGTGTCCGCTACCACATCATCCGTGGCGTCCTCGACACCCAGGGCGTGGCCGACCGCAAGCAGCGTCGCTCCAAGTACGGTGCGAAGCGGCCGAAGTGATCTGAAACGGAAACGATACGTTCATTCCTGCGGGCGCAGGCCATGAGGCCCCATACGGGATGTTCGAGGTGGAAGTGAGCCGCCCAGCGGCTTGAGCGAAGACAGGAACGAGACGCATGTCCCGCCGCCACAGAGCCGAGAAGCGCGAGATCAACCCTGATCCCAAGTACGGCGATCAGGTGATCACGAAGTTCATGAATGCGGTCATGAACCAAGGCAAGAAGTCCGTTGCCGAGCGCATCGTCTATGGCGCTCTCGAGCGGATGGAGAGCCGCGCCAAGCAGGACCCGGTTCAATTGTTCCGTCAGGCGCTCGAGAACGTGATGCCTGCAGTAGAGGTGCGCTCCCGCCGCGTCGGTGGCGCAACCTATCAGGTGCCGGTGGAGGTCCGCGCTGACCGCCGGCAGGCGCTTGCCATCCGCTGGATCATCACAGCGGCGCGGGCGCGTAACGAGAATACGATGGTGGAGCGGCTCTCGGGCGAGTTGCTCGATGCCGCCAACAACCGTGGAACAGCGGTGAAGAAGCGGGAAGACACGCACAAGATGGCCGAGGCCAACCGCGCCTTTTCACATTACCGCTGGTGACGAATTCTGGAGACTGAGCCCATGCCGCGCTCACACAAGATCGAGGACTACCGCAATTTTGGCATCATGGCGCACATCGATGCCGGAAAGACGACGACGACCGAGCGGATCCTCTATTTCACAGGCAAGTCGTACAAGATCGGCGAGACCCACGAGGGCTCCGCGACCATGGACTTCATGGAGCAGGAGCAGGAGCGCGGCATCACCATCGCTTCGGCTGCGACGACCTGCTTCTGGAAGGGTAAGCGGCTGAACATCATCGACACCCCAGGCCACGTCGACTTCACGATCGAGGTGGAGCGCAGCCTGCGTGTGCTCGACGGTGCGGTATGCGTGCTCGACTCGAGCCAGGGTGTGGAGCCGCAGACGGAAACGGTCTGGCGCCAGGGCGACAAGTACAACGTTCCCCGCATCGTTTTCGCGAACAAAATGGATAAGACCGGCGCCGACTTCTACATGTGCGTCGGTGACATTAAAGAGAAGCTCGGTGCCCGAGCTGTACCCATCCAAATCCCCATCGGAACTGAAAGCAGTTTCAAAGGTGTCGTTGACCTCATCCGGATGAAGGCGATCCTCTGGGAGGGTGACGGCAAGGACGCGAAGATGATCGAGCAGGACATTCCTGCCGATCTGGCTGACAAAGCGGCGGAGTACCGCGCCGCCATGATCGAAGCGGCCGTCGAGATGGACGACGACGTCATGGCGGCCTACCTCGACGGTACCGAGCCCGACGAGGAAACACTCAAACGCTGCATCCGTAAGGCGACCATCACGCGCGCATTCTACCCCATGCTGTGCGGCTCGGCGTTCAAGAACAAGGGCGTGCAGCCGCTGCTCGACGCGGTCGTCGATTACCTCCCTGCTCCATCCGATCGCGAGGCCTTCAAGGCGACGAACCCGAAAACGGGTGAGGACGTGGTTCGGCGTCCGTCGGACGACGAGCCGCTCGCGATGCTGGCCTTCAAGATCATCGACGATCCGCACGTCGGCTCGATCACGTTCTGCCGTGTCTACTCGGGCAGGGTGCAGAGCGGCATGGCGCTCGCCAACACCACGCGCGACAAGAAGGAGCGCGTCGGGCGCATGTACCTGATGCACGCCAACGCCCGCGAGCAGATCGAGGAGGCGTACGCCGGGGACATCATCGCTCTGGCCGGCCTGAAGGACACCCGCACGGGGGAGACGCTGTCCGATCCCAACAAGCCGGTACTGCTGGAGAAGATGGAGTTCCCCGAGCCCGTCATCGAGCAGGCGATCGAGCCGAAGTCGAAGGCGGATCAGGAGAGAATGGCGCTGGCGCTGCAGAAGCTGGCGGCCGAGGACCCCTCCTTCAGCGTGTCGACCGATCCGGAGAGTGGCCAGACCCGCATCAAGGGCATGGGCGAGCTGCACCTCGACATCAAGATCGACATCCTGCGCCGGACGCATAAGGTCGACGTCAGCGTCGGGGCGCCGCAGGTTGCCTACCGCGAGACGTTGGCCCGGTCGGCCGAGGTCGACTACACGCACAAGAAGCAGACCGGCGGTACCGGTCAGTTCGCCCGCGTGAAGTTGCGTCTCGAGCCGAATGAGCCTGGCAAGGGCAACGTATTCGCCTCTGAAATCGTCGGTGGCGTCGTGCCCAAGGAGTATATTCCGGGCGTCGAGAAGGGTGTTCAGTCGGTGTGGGATTCCGGTGTTCTGATCGGGTTCCCCATGGTCGACACCAAGGTGACGCTATTCGACGGCGCTTTCCACGAGGTGGACAGCTCCGTGATCGCGTTCGAGATTGCCGCCCGGGCTGCCATGCGTGAAGGTGCGACCAAGGCAGGCGTCAAGCTCCTTGAGCCGATCATGGACGTCGAGGTGGTGACGCCTGGCGACTTCGTCGGCAACGTCATTGGCGACATCAACAGCCGCCGTGGTCAGATCCGCAGCCAGGAGATGCGGGGCAACGCCACCGTCATCCGGGCCTACGTGCCGCTCGCCAACATGTTCGGCTACGTCAGCCAGCTGCGCTCGATGAGCCAGGGCCGCGCGTCCTACACCATGCAATTCGCGCACTACGCCGAGGTGCCGCGCGCGGTCGCGGAAGAGGTGAAGGCGAAGTACGCCTGATCCCCGCGGGGAAAACAGAACAGCTGGATCGAGGCTTCGGCCGTGATCCGTCGAAGGACAGAACTGGATTAAATGAACTGAGGAGAGCCACCGATGGCCAAACAAAAATTTGAGCGGACGAAGCCGCACGTGAACGTGGGCACGATCGGTCACGTTGACCATGGGAAGACGACGCTGACGGCGGCTCTGACGAAGGTCTCAGCGGATCAGGGCTGGACGACGGAGGCGGTGTCGTACGATCAGGTTGCGAAGGCTTCGGAGGCGCAGGGGCGGCGCGACCCGACGAAGATCCTGACGATTGCGACGAGCCACGTGGAGTATGCGACGCCGAACCGGCATTATGCGCACGTGGACTGCCCGGGCCATGCGGACTACGTGAAGAACATGATCACGGGAGCGGCGCAGATGGACGGCGCCATCCTGGTGGTCTCGGCGGTCGACGGCCCGATGCCGCAGACGCGCGAGCACATCCTGTTGGCGCGCCAGGTGGGCGTGCCCTACATCGTGGTGTTCCTGAACAAATGCGACGTGGTGGACGACCCTGAGCTGCTGGACCTCGTTGAGCTGGAGGTGCGGGAGCTTTTGTCGAAGTACCAGTTCCCGGGCGATGAGGTTCCGGTGATCCGGGGCGCGGCGATCAAGGCGCTGAACGGTGAGAAGGGCGAGCTGGCGGACCAGGCGATCCTGAAGCTGATGGAGGCGCTGGACACCTATGTGCCGCTGCCGGAGCGTCCGAAGGACCAGCCGTTCCTGATGCCGATCGAGGACGTGTTCTCGATCTCGGGCCGCGGGACGGTGGTGACGGGTCGGATCGAGCGCGGTGTGATCAAGGTCGGCGACGAGGTGGAGATCGTCGGCTTGCGGGACACGCAGAAGTCTGTCGTGACGGGCGTTGAGATGTTCCGCAAGCTCCTGGACCAGGGCGAGGCGGGTGACAACGTCGGCTGCCTCTTGCGCGGCATCGACAAGGATGCGGTGGAGCGTGGTCAGGTGCTGTGCAAGCCGGGGACTGTGAAGCCGCACAAGAAGTTCGAGGCGGAGGCCTACATCCTGACGAAGGACGAGGGTGGCCGGCACACGCCGTTCTTCAAGAACTACCGTCCGCAGTTCTACTTCCGGACGACGGACGTGACGGGCGTGGTGTCGCTGCCCGAGGGCACGGAGATGGTGATGCCTGGCGACAACGTCGCGATGAGCGTCGAGCTGATCACGCCGATCGCGATGGAGGAGAAGCAGCGGTTTGCGATCCGCGAGGGCGGTCGCACGGTCGGCGCCGGCGTGGTGACGAAGATCGTGGAGTGAAAAGCGGGCCAGAAACACTGGCGGCTGCTGCGCCGCTACCGGACGCAAGAGTTTAGGTGGGGGCGCGCGAGAGCGCTTCCGATGTGAGGAGGCGCTCGCCGCAATCGGTGAGTGAAGAACATGAACGGCCAGAACATACGTATCCGGCTCAAAGCGTTCGACCATCGTGTGCTCGATGCGTCGACGCGCGAGATCGTGAATACGGCGAAACGCACCGGCGCCGAGGTCCGCGGGCCCATTCCGCTGCCGACGCGCAAGGAACGGTTCACGGTGAACCGCTCCCCGCACATCGACAAGAAGAGCCGCGAGCAGTTCGAGATGCGCACGCACAAGCGTCTGCTGGATATCGTCGATCCGACGCCGCAGACGGTGGATGCGCTGATGAAGCTCGACCTCGCCGCAGGCGTCGACGTCGAGATCAAGCTCTAGAAAACCCGGGTCCTCTGCGCCGGATTTGAAGGTGCATGACCCCGTATTGGAAGGACCGCACGTGATGCGCTCCGGATTGATCGCACAGAAGCTCGGAATGACCCGTGTTTTCACCGACGCGGGCGAGCATATCCCTGTGACCGTGCTGAAGGTCGACAACTGCCAGGTTGTCGCCCACCGCACGTCGGAGAAGAATGGATATACGGCGATCCAGCTCGGCGCCGGCCGCCGCAAGCCGACGCACGTCACCAAGGCGGAGCGTCAGAACTTCGCGATCGCCAAGGTGGAGCCGAAGCGCAAGGTCGCCGAGTTCCGCGTGTCGCCCGAAAACCTGATCGATATCGGGGCCGAGCTGACGGCGGACCATTTCATCCCGGGGCAGCTCGTCGATGTGACGGGCACGAGCACGGGCAAGGGTTTCCAGGGCCCCATGAAGCGCTGGAACTTCGGGGGTCTGCATGCCAGCCACGGCGTGTCGATCTCCCATCGCAGCCACGGCTCGACCGGTCAGCGCCAGGATCCCGGCAAGGTCTTCAAGGGCAAGAAGATGGCGGGCCACCTCGGCAGCGAGCGTGTCACCACGCAGAACCTGATGGTCGTCAAGACCGATCCGGAGCGTGGGTTGCTGATGGTGAAGGGCGCCGTTCCGGGCCACAAGGGCGGATGGGTGCTGGTGCGCGATGCCGTGAAGCAGCCGGTGCCAGCCGATGCGCCGAAGCCTGGTGCCTTCAGGAAGCCGGCTGCCGAAGCGGCCGCTGCCAATCAGGAGTGAGCGTCATGCAGGCTAACGTGACGACGCTGGATGCGGGTTCGGCAGGCTCTCTGGAGCTCAATGATGCCATTTTCGGGCTCGAGCCGCGTCCGGACATTCTGCACCGGATGGTCCGCTATCAGCAGCTGAAGCGGATGGCGGGGACGCACCACGCGCAGGACCGTTCCGAGGTGAACGTGACCGGCAAGAAGGTCTACCGCCAGAAGGGCACCGGCGGTGCCCGCCACGGCGACAAGTCGGTCCCGCAGTGGCGCGGTGGCGGCAAGGCTTTCGGCCCGAAGCCGCGCAGCCACGCCATCGACTTGCCGAAGAAGGTGCGTGCACTGGCGCTGCGCCACGCGCTGTCCGCCAAGGCCAGGGCCGGAGAGCTGATCGTGCTGGAGAAGGCCGAGTCGACCGATGGGAAGACCAAGTCCCTGCGGCAGGCTTTCGAGAAGCTCGAGCTTTCTAATGCCCTGATCATCGACGGCGCCGAGCTGGAGCCCCGTTTCGCTCGGGCGGCACGCAACATTCCAAACATCGACGTCCTGCCGGTCCAGGGCATCAACGTCTACGACATCCTGCGCCGTCGCAAGCTGGTGCTGACGAAGGCGGCCGTCGAGGCGCTGGAGGCGCGGTTCAAATGAAAAAGCTCGATAGCTACGACGTGATCATCGCTCCGATTGTCACCGAGAAATCGACGACGGCCTCGGAGCACAACAAGATCGTCTTCAGGGTGCCCCTAAAGGCCTCGAAGCCGGACATCAAGTCGGCGGTCGAGCAGCTCTTCAATGTCAAGGTGAAGGCGGTCAACACGCTCGTCCAAAAGGGCAAGCTGAAGCAGTTTCGCGGACGGCGCGCCCTGCAGAGCGACGTCAAGAAGGCCGTCGTGACGCTCGAGGAAGGCCACTCGATCGACGTCACGACGGGCCTGTAAAGGAGCAGTTCCATGGCACTCAAGACATACCGTCCGACGTCGCATGGCATGCGCAATCTGGTGCTGGTGGATCGCCGCGAGCTTTGGAAGGGCGCGCCGGTCAAGATGCTGACCGAGGGCCTGAAGAAAACAGGTGGGCGCAATAACGCCGGCCGGATCACGACCCGGCACATCGGCGGCGGCCACAAGCGCACCTACCGGCTGATCGATTTCCGGCGTCGCCGGTTCGACCAGTCCGCCACCGTCGAGCGGCTCGAGTACGATCCGAACCGGTCGGCCTTCATCGCGCTGGTGAAGTACGAGGATGGCCAGCTCTCCTACATCCTGGCCCCCCAGCGGCTTGCGGTCGGGGATACGGTGGTGGCGGGCGAGAAGGTCGACGTGAAGCCCGGCAACGCCATGCCGCTCAGCAACATGCCGATCGGCACCATCGTTCACAACGTCGAGCTGAAGCCGGGTCGCGGCGGACAGCTTGCGCGTTCGGCTGGGGCCTACGTGCAACTCGTCGGGCGCGACGCGGGCTGGGCGATCCTCAAGCTCAATTCCGGAGAAACGCGCCGTGTACGAGCCGAGTGCATGGCGACCGTGGGCGCGGTGTCGAATCCGGATCATTCGAACCAAGTGCTGAGCAAGGCTGGCCGGAAGCGGTGGCTAGGTATCCGCCCGACGGTGCGCTCGATCGCCATGAACCCGGTCGATCACCCGAACGGCGGCCGCACCAATGGCGGCAAGCACTGGGCAACGCCTTGGGGCAAGCCGGCCAAGGGCTTCCGCACCCGCAAGAACAAGGCAACCGAAAAGTACATCATCCATGGCCGCCACAAGGGCAAGTAAGGCGGCGGAAGGAGACCACGCGTGGCACGCTCAGTTTGGAAAGGTCCGTTCGTCGACGGCTATCTGCTGAAGAAGGCAGAGAAGGCGCGCGCGTCCGGACGTAACGAGATCATCAAGATCTGGAGCCGGCGCTCGACGATCCTGCCGCAGTTCGTCGGCCTGACGTTCGGTGTCTACAACGGCCACAAGCACATTCCAGTGTCCGTCAACGAGGACATGATCGGGCACAAGTTCGGCGAGTTCGCGCCGACGCGCACGTTCACCGGCCACAGCGGCGACCGCAAGGCGCAGAGAAGATAAGCGGCGAGGATTGAGACGATGGGCAAGCCCAAGCGTGAGCGAAGCCTCCCCGACAACGAGGCGAAGGCGGTAGCGAGGAACCTGCGGGTGTCGCCGCAGAAGCTGAATCTCGTTGCGGGGTTGATCCGCGGCAAGAAGGTCAACGCAGCGCTGGCGGACCTGGAGTTCTCGCGCAAGCGCATTGCAACCGACGTGCGCAAGTGCGTGATGTCGGCGGTCGCCAACGCGGAGAACAACCACGGGCTGGACGTCGACGACCTCATCGTCGCCGAAGCCTATGTGGGCAAGAATCTCGTGATGAAGCGGTTCCACGCGCGCGGACGCGGCCGCAGCGCCAGGATACTGAAGCCGTTCTCCCAGATCACCGTCGTCGTGCGCGAGGTGAAGGAAGAGCCGGCCGAGGCAAAGGAGGCCTGAGGATGGGTCAGAAAGTCAATCCAGTCGGCCTCCGCGTCGGCATCAACCGGACCTGGGACAGCCGCTGGTTCGCCGGACGCGGCGAGTACGGCAGGTTGCTGCACGAGGATCGCGCAATCCGCGAATACATCCTGAAGCAGCAGCGCCAGGCCGGCATTTCCAAGGTTGTCATCGAGCGTCCGCACAAGAAGTGCCGGGTGACGGTGCATACGGCCCGCCCCGGCGTGCTCATTGGAAAGAAGGGCGCGGACATCGAAAAGATGCGCGCCGACCTGTCGAAGCTGACCCCGTCGGAGGTGCATCTCAACATCGTCGAGGTGCGCAAGCCCGAGATCGATGCGACGCTGGTGGCCGAGGGCATCGCTCAGCAGCTCGAGCGCCGCGTGGCCTTCCGTCGTGCGATGAAGCGGGCGGTTCAGTCGGCGTTGCGGCTTGGTGCCCAGGGCATCCGAATCAACGTCTCGGGCCGGCTCGGTGGCGCGGAGATCGCGCGCACGGAGTGGTATCGCGAAGGCCGGGTGCCGCTGCACACGCTGCGCGCCGATGTCGATTTCGGATATGGGCTCGCGCGGACGGCCTATGGCGTCATCGGCGTAAAGGTCTGGATCTACAAGGGCGAGATCATGGAGCATGATCCGATGGCTGCTGAGCGGCGCGCCCTTGACATGCAGGAAGGCGGCGGGGGCGGCCGCAGGCGCGAGAGTGAGCGCGCCGGAGCCGGCGCCTGACGCATTTCGAGGACAACGATCATGCTGCAACCCAAACGCACGAAATTCCGCAAGGCGCACAAGGGCCGCATTCACGGTCAGGCCAAAGGCGGAACGACGCTGAATTTCGGCTCCTACGGGCTCAAGGCGCTCGAGCCGGAGCGCGTCAGCGCACGTCAGATCGAGGCGGCGCGGCGCGCCATCACGCGCCATATGAAGCGCGCTGGCCGGGTGTGGATTCGAGTTTTTCCGGATGTCCCCGTGTCGAAGAAGCCGGCTGAGGTCCGCATGGGATCCGGCAAGGGCGCACCGGAGCTCTGGGTCTGCCGCGTGAAGCCCGGCCGCATCATGTTCGAGCTCGACGGTGTGCCAGACGACGTTGCCAGGGAAGCTTTGGGATTGGGTGCCGCAAAGCTGCCGATCAAGACGAAAGTGGTGACGCGCCTGAGCTGAAGCCAGCCGGCGCGCGGGGTACGAGAGGTCGAAGAATAATGAAGGCTGCCGAGATCAGGGACATGACGCTTGATCAGCTGGAAGAACAGCTGGTCAATCTCAAGAAGGAGCAGTTCAACCTGCGCTTCCAGGCCGCCTCGGGACAGCTCGAGAACACGGCACGCGTGCGTCAGGTGCGTCGCGACATTGCGCGCATCAAGACCATAGCGCGCCAGAAGCAGGCCGGTCAGGCCCACAAGGGTTGAGGAGAAACGAGATGCCGAAGCGCATCCTGCAGGGCGTGGTCGTGTCGGACAAGAACGACAAGACGGTCGTCGTTAAGGTCGAGCGCCGCTACATGCACCCGCTCTTGAAGAAGACCGTGCGCCGCACGAAGAAGTACCACGCCCACGACGAGGCGAATGCCTTCAAGGTCGGGGACGTGGTGCGCATCCAGGAAGGGCGCCCGGTCTCCAAGCACAAGTGCTGGCACGTCATTGGAAGCGTGAATTCGTGACGTCAGGAGCCGGAGATTGCGCCCGGGTTCGGGCCGGAGCCGATCGGACGGCGGCGGTCCAACCAAGCGGGACGGGACGAGGCCGGAGCTTCAGGCGTGAGCCGAAAGGACTGTTTCGATGATCCAGATGGAATCCAACCTTGACGTGGCCGACAATTCCGGCGCCCGTCGTGTGCAGTGCATCAAGGTGCTGGGCGGCTCCAAGCGGAAGTACGCGAGCATCGGCGACACCATCGTCGTGACCGTGAAGGAAGCCATTCCGCGCGGCCGCGTGAAGAAGGGGCAGGTCATGAGAGCCGTAATCGTGCGGACCGCCAAGGGCGTGCGCCGTCCGGACGGATCGCTGATCCGCTTCGACCGCAACGCCGCGGTGCTGATCAACAACCAGGGCGAGCCGATTGGCACCCGTATCTTCGGGCCGGTCACTCGCGAGTTGCGCGCCAAGAATCACATGAAGATCATTTCGCTGGCGCCGGAGGTGCTCTGATGCCGTCGCTGAAGATCAAGAAGGGCGACCGGGTCGTGGTGCTCGCCGGTCGCGACAAAGGCAAGAGGGGCGAGGTCATCTCCGTGATGCCCAAGGAGAACCGGGCGCTGGTTCGTGGTGTGAACATCGTACGCCGCCATCAGCGCCAGACCGCGAGCCAGGAAGGCGGCATCATCTCCAAGGAAGCGCCGATCCACCTCTCGAACCTCGCAATCGAGGACCCGGCGGACGGATCGCCGACCCGTGTCGGGTTCAAGTTCCTGGAAGATGGCCGGAAGGTGCGCTTTGCGAAGCGTTCGGGCGAAGTGATCCCGGAGAGGAAGTAGAACAATGGCCGAGAAGAAGGCGGCGAAAGGGCCGGCGGGGGCCGCCCCCAAGGGTAAGGGCGGCAAGCCCGAGAAGGCCGGCAAGGCTGACAAGCAGGCACAGCAGGCCAAGCCGGCGGAGCTGCGCTCATTTACGCGTCCGGAAGGCTATACGCCGCGGCTGAAAGCGCACTACGTAAATGTCGTGCGTGACCAGCTCACGAAAAAGTTCAACTACAAGAACGTGATGCAGGTGCCGCGCATCGACAAGATCGTGCTCAACATGGGCGTGGGCGAGGCTGTGGCCGACCGCAAGAAGGTCGAGAACGCGGCCAACGATCTGGCGCTCATTGCCGGTCAGAAGCCGGTCCTCACTCGGGCGCGCAAGTCGATTGCGACCTTCAAGGTCCGCGAGGGCATGACCCTCGGTGCCAAGGTGACACTGCGCGGCGACCGCATGTATGAGTTCCTGGACCGTCTGGTCACGATCGCGCTGCCGCGCGTGAAAGACTTCCGCGGCCTGAACCCGAGGAGCTTCGATGGCCGCGGGAACTATGCGCTCGGCCTCAAGGAGCACATCGTGTTCCCCGAAATCGACTACGACAAGGTCGACGAGGTGTGGGGCATGGACGTGATCGTCTGCACGACGGCCAAGACCGACGATGAAGCGCGCGAGCTGCTGCGCGGCTTCAATTTCCCATTCCGTAGCTGAGGGACCTCGGCAGAACAGCCGAAAGGCTCTTAGGAGAAAACATGGCAAAGACGAGCTCGACCGAAAAGAACAACCGCAGGCGCAAGCTGGCGGCTCAATACGCAGAGCGGCGCCAGAGGCTTAAGGCCGCCGCGAAGGACAAATCCAAGACGCTGACCGAGCGCATGCAGGCCAGCATGAAGCTGGCTGAGCTGCCGCGCAACTCATCGAAGACCCGGATTCGCAACCGTTGCGAAATCACGGGCCGCCCGCGGGGTTATTATCGCAAGCTCAGGATGTGCCGTAATCAGCTCAGGGATCTTGCATCCCAAGGGCTGATCCCCGGCATGGTCAAGGCGAGCTGGTAGGAGCGAGAGAATGGTCAACGATCCTCTCGGAGACATGCTGACCCGCATCCGCAATGCGCAGATGCGGCGGCAGACGAAAGTCGTCACGCCGGCTTCCAACCTGCGCGCGCGCGTCCTCGACGTGTTGGCGGAGGAAGGGTATATCCGCGGCTACACGCGCGTCGAACGCGGCGGCAAGGCGGAGCTCGAGATCGAGCTGAAGTATGCGAATGGCCAGCCGGCGATTCGCAAGATCTCCCGCGTGTCGAAGCCCGGCCGCCGCGTCTACTCGCCGGTCAAGGAGCTCAAGACCGTGGCCAACGGCCTCGGCGTCGCGATCCTCTCCACGCCGAAGGGCGTCATGCCCGACTGGCGGGCGCGTGAGGAGAACGTCGGCGGCGAGGTCCTCTGCAACGTATTCTAAGGGCGGGAGCTGAGGAAAAGTCATGTCACGCATCGGCAAGAAGCCGGTCCCGGTGCCCGCGAACGTCACGGCGACGATCACGGGCCAGACGGTGAAGTTCAAAGGCCCGAAGGGCGAGCTCGAGTTCACCCTGCCAGATAAAGTCAGGGCCTCCCAGAGCGAGAACGGCATCGAGGTCAGCCCGGTCGACGATAGCAAGCAAGCGCGGGCCATGTGGGGCATGTCGCGTACGACGCTGGCCAACCTGGTCAAGGGCGTAACGGAAGGCTACTCCCACACGCTCGAGATCCAAGGCGTCGGCTTCCGCGCGCAGCTCAAGGGTAAGGACCAGCTTCAGCTTACGGTGGGGTTCAGCCACGACATCGTGCACAAGATCCCGCCGGGGGTCGATGTGGCGGTCAGCGGAGCCAGGCAGGAAGTGATCACCGTATCCGGCATCGACAAGCAGCTCGTCGGGCAGGTTGCGGCGGAGATCCGCAGCTACAGGCCACCTGAGCCTTACCAGGGCAAGGGCATCCGCCACCAGGGTGAATTCGTCTTCCGCAAGGAAGGCAAGAAGAAGTAAGGACGGAATCCATGGTCGCGCTCACACAGTCTGAACGGCGCAAAAGGCGCGTGCGCAGCGCGCTGAGGAAACGCACGAAAGGGCGGCCGCGCTTGTCCGTGCACCGCTCTTCCAAGCACATCTATGCGCAAGTCATCGACGACTCGAAGGGCCACACGGTGGCGACTGCCTCGAGCCTCGACAAGGACCTCAGGGGCAAGCTCAAGACCGGCGCCGACAAGGCGGCCGCTGCCGAAGTCGGGCGGCTCGTCGCGGAGCGAGCGATAAAGGCTGGTGTGGCTGCCGTCGTGTTTGACCGCGGCGGCTTCAAGTACCACGGCCGTGTCAAGGCGCTCGCCGACGCCGCCCGCGAGGGCGGACTTCAATTCTGACGAAAGGACAAGGATCCGTGGCACGTTTTCCAGGAAGAGACCGCGGCCGCGATCGCGAGGAGCGCGAGAGCGAGTTTTCCGACAAGCTGGTGCACATCAACCGCGTCGCGAAGGTGGTGAAGGGCGGTAAGCGCTTCGGTTTCGCCGCGCTCGTCGTCGTCGGTGACCACAAGGGCCGCGTCGGCTTCGGGCATGGTAAGGCACGCGAGGTGCCCGAGGCGATCCGCAAGGCCAACGAAGCGGCGCGGCGCGGTCTGATGCGCGTTCCGCTGCGCGAAGGCCGCACGCTTCATCACGACAGCGCAGGCCGCCATGGATCCGGCCGGGTAATCCTGCGGTCTGCGCCTCCGGGCACCGGCATCATCGCCGGCGGCGCCATGCGCGCGGTGTTCGAGATGCTGGGCGTGCAGGACGTGGTCGCAAAATCGCTCGGCTCCACGAATCCCTACAACGTCGTCCGGGCAACCTTCGACGCTCTGAAGGTGCAGGAGAACCCACGCGGCGTTGCGGCTCGGCGCGGCAAGAAATACGGCGAGATCGTTGCGCGCCGTCGCGACGGAACTTCGGAAGCCGAGGCCGCCCCGGCCGAGGCCTGAGATTGACAGGGCGCCTGCGGCAAGCTGCAGGACCGCCGAACGGGAATGACGTGACATGGCGAACAATTCCGGCAGGACGATCACGATCGAGCAGATCGGCAGCCCGAGCCGCCGTCCGGAGCGGCAGGAGCAGACGCTGATCGGCCTCGGTCTCAACAAGCTTCACCGCCGCCGCACGCTGGAGGACACTCCGGCCGTGCGTGGCATGATCAACAAGGTCCAGCATCTCGTGCGCATCGTCGACGAGAAGGCCTGACAGGCTGGGAGCCAGACTGATGCGTCTTAACGAACTCAAGGACAATCCAGGAGCCAACAAGCTCCGCGTCCGCGTCGGCCGCGGCATCGGCTCCGGTGTCGGCAAGACCGGCGGCCGTGGTGTCAAAGGCCAGAAATCGCGTGCGGGCGTCAGCATCGGCGGCTTCGAAGGCGGCCAGATGCCGCTCTATCGCCGGCTGCCGAAGCGCGGCTTCGACAAGTGGCGCCAGAAGGACTGGAACGAGCTGAGCCTTGGCCGCCTGCAGCAGGCGATCGATGCCGGCAGGATCGACCCGGCCCAGCCGATCGACGTCGCCGGCCTCGTGGCAGCGGGCGTGCTGCGTCGCCCCAAGCATGGGGTCCGCCTGCTCGGCACGGGCGAGCTCAAGGCAAAGGTCGAGATCACCGTCAATCACGCGACGGCTTCTGCCCGCGCGGCGGTCGAGAAGGCCGGCGGCAAGGTCAACCTGATCGAGGAGAAGGTCCTGGAAGCCGACGAGGAAAAGCGCAAGAAGTCAGCAGCCAAAAAAGCGGCATCCGGAAAGGGGACCAAGAGCGGCGAATAGACCCGGCCGCAGCGGAGTTCAACGCCTTTCGGGCGAGGGGCCTGCCGCGTTATGCTGGTGACCAGAAGCGCGGGTCGCTCGCCCATGCAGGGAAGATCGGCCGCCGCGAAGCGCCCGCCGGACATGCGGACCGATCGCCGCCGGGGCTGCGTCGAACTTCGGGAGAATTGAACGAAAATGGCATCCGCCGCCGAGCAACTGGCAGCAAATCTGAACTTTGGCGCATTCGCCAAGGCCGAGGAGCTTAAGAAGCGCATCTGGTTCACGCTGGGTGCGCTCGTCGTCTATCGCCTCGGCACGTTCATCCCGATCCCAGGCGTGGACCCTGTCGCATTCGGGCAGGCCTTCCAATCGAGCCAGAGCGGCATCCTCGGCATGTTCAATGTGTTCGCGGGCGGTGCCGTCGAGCGCATGGCGATCTTCGCGCTCAACATCATGCCGTACATCTCGGCCTCGATCATCATGCAGCTCATGTCGTCGATCAATCCGACGCTCGAGCAGCTGAAGAAGGAGGGCGAGCAGGGCCGCAAGCAGATCAACCAGTATACGCGCTACCTGACGGTCGTTCTCGCTGCATTCCAGGCTTACGGCATCGCCATCGGCCTCGAAGGCACGCGCGGGGCGACTGGTAGTGTGGTCATCGAGGCGGGCTGGTTCTTCCGGCTGACGACCGTCGTCACGCTGGTCGGCGGCACGATGTTCCTGATGTGGCTCGGCGAGCAGATCACCGCCCGCGGTGTCGGCAACGGCATATCACTCATCATCTTCGCCGGCATCGTGGCGACGCTGCCGAGCGCGATCGCCGCACTGTTCGAGCTGGCACGTACGGGTTCGCTGTCGACCCTTATGCTCCTCGGCCTGCTGGCCCTGATGCTGCTGGTCGTCGTCGTGATCGTTTTCATGGAGCGAGCGCAACGGCGTATTCCGATTCAGTATCCGAAGCGACAGGTCGGCAACCGCATGTTCCAGGGCGACAGCTCGCACCTGCCGCTGAAGCTGAACTCGTCTGGCGTCATCCCGCCGATCTTCGCCTCATCGTTGTTGCTGCTGCCGATCACGGCCGCCCAATTCATGTCGGGGTCGGGGCCCGAGTGGCTGAACACGCTGGTCGCATTGCTGGGCCAAGGACAGCCGCTGCATCTGGCAATCTATGTGTCGCTGATCATCTTCTTTACGTTCTTCTATACGGCGGTGGTGTTCAATCCGCAGGAGACGGCGGATAACCTTCGCAAGTACGGTGGCTTCATCCTTGGTTACCGTCCGGGACAGAAGACGGCCGAGTACATCGACTACGTGCTAACCCGCATCACGGTCGTCGGCGCGATTTATCTGGCCGCAGTCTGCGTCTTGCCTGAGATCCTCATCTCACGCGCAGGCGTCCCGTTCTACTTCGGCGGCACGTCGCTGCTGATCGTCGTGAGCGTGACGATGGACACCGTCGCACAGGTGCAGAGCCATCTGCTGGCCCACCAGTACGAGGGCCTCATCAAGAAGGCTAAGCTCAGGGGCGCGACGAGGGGGCGGCGATGAATCTGATACTGCTGGGTCCGCCGGGTGCAGGTAAAGGCACGCAGGCGGCAGCCATTGCCAGGACGCGCGGACTGGTCCAACTCTCGACGGGAGACATGCTGCGAGCCGCGGTCAAGGCCGGCACCGAGGTCGGCAAGCAGGCCAAGGCCATCATGGAGCGCGGCGACTTGGTTCCCGACGAGGTAGTGATCCGGATCATCGACGACCGCATCGCTCAGCCCGACTGCGACGCCGGCTTCATCCTCGACGGCTTCCCCCGGACATTGCCGCAGGCCGCGGCGCTCGACGATCTGTTGGCGAGAAAGGGCAAGCAGCTTGACCTCGTCATTGAGCTCAAGGTCGACGACGCGGCCCTCGTCGAGCGCATCTCGGGGCGGTACGCCTGCGCTAAGTGCGGGGCGGGCTACCATGACAAGTTCAAACAGCCGAAGGCGCCTGGCGTCTGCGACGTGTGCGGCTCGGCCGAGTTCGTGCGTCGCGCCGACGACAATGCCGAGACGGTCAAAAACAGGCTGATGGCCTACTACAAGGAAACATCGCCGCTGATCGGCTACTACTTTGCCAAAGGCAAGCTGAAGTCGGTCGACGGCATGGCACCCATCGAGCAGGTGACGCGCGAGATCGAGCGTCTCCTGGACGATGTCGTGGCGGCTTGACGCGGGGTGCGTGCATTGACGCGGGGGGCCCGAGAGGGTAAAAGCACCGCGATTACATGCCGCACCTTGGCGAGATCGGAGCTGGTGTCGAAGCGCCAGAGGCCGGTTTTTGCTGTTTAGGCTGCCGAAAATTCAGAAATATGTCGCTCGCCGATGCGGTGGCTGAGCGATCTGTCGTCATACCGCATGCTCGCAGGAGAAACACGTGGCCCGTATCGCTGGCGTTAACATTCCGACGCAGAAGCGCGTCGTCATCGCTCTCCAATATATTCACGGTATCGGACCCAAGTTCGCGAAGGAGATCTGCGAGAAGGTCGGTATTCCGCCAGAGCGGCGGGTGAACGAGCTCACCGACGCTGAGGTGCTGCAGATCCGCGAGACGATCGACCGCGACTACATGGTCGAGGGCGATCTGCGGCGCGAGGTGGCGATGAACATCAAGCGGCTGATGGATCTCGGCTGCTATCGCGGCCTGCGTCATCGCCGCGGTCTGCCGGTTCGCGGCCAGCGTACGCACACGAATGCGCGGACCCGGAAGGGCCCGGCCAAGCCGATCGCCGGCAAGAAGAAGGCTTGATCCGCTGGCCGGCGCGTAGACGCTTGATAATCCGACAAAACAGACCAGATTCCAGGAACCGCATCACCCATGGCTAGAGAGCAGCAGGCCCGCACGAAAGTTCGCCGCAAGGAGCGCAAGAACATCAGCTCCGGCGTGGCGCACGTGAATGCCAGCTTCAACAACACGATGATCACCATCACCGACGCCCAGGGCAACACGATTGCCTGGTCGTCGGCAGGAACGATGGGCTTCAAGGGCTCGCGCAAATCGACGCCTTATGCAGCCCAGGTCGCCGCCGAGGACGCCGGCAGGAAGGCGATCGAGCACGGCATGAAGATCCTCGAGGTCGAGGTCTGCGGACCAGGTTCGGGACGCGAATCGGCGCTGCGGGCCCTGCAGGGCATCGGCTTCCAGGTGACAGCCATCCGTGATGTGACGCCTATTCCTCATAACGGGTGCCGGCCGAGAAAGCGCCGCCGCGTCTGAGGGTTGGCACGGATTGCCTGGGCGGCCGAAGCATGCTTCGGCCCCGGCTGCATTTTGCTCATCAATTACCCCGGCGGCGCTCCGCGCAGGCGCCGCTTACGCTGATAGTGAGGCCTACCGTGGCGAACATTCTCCAGAAGAACTGGCAAGATCTGATCAAGCCGACGAAGCTCAACGTCCAGCCCGGCCGCGACAGGGACCGGTTCGCGACCCTCGTGGCCGAGCCGCTCGAGCGCGGTTTCGGCATGACGCTCGGCAATGCTCTGCGCCGGGTGCTCCTGTCGTCCCTTCAGGGTGCGGCGGTCCGCACCGTTCAGATCGACGGCGTGCTGCACGAGTTCTCGTCGATTCCCGGCGTTCGTGAGGACGTCACGGACATCATCCTGAATATCAAGGAGATTGCGCTGAAGGTGCACTCCGAGGGCATCAAGCGCATGGTGCTCAGGAAGGAGGGCCCCGGACCGGCTCGTGCGGGGGACATCGAGGCCAGCTCCGAGGTCGAGATCCTGAATCCCGATCACGTCATCTGCCACCTCGACGAGGGCGCTTCCGTCCGCATGGAGTTCACGGCAGATATGGGCAAGGGCTACGTCCCCGCCGAGCGTAACCGGCCCGAGGACGCGCCAATCGGCCTGATCCCTGTCGACAGCCTCTACAGCCCGGTCAAGAAGGTTTCCTACAAGGTCGAGAATACGCGTGAAGGGCAAATTCTCGACTACGATAAGCTGACCATGACCGTGGAGACGGATGGCTCGGTGCGCCCCGAGGATGCCGTGGCGCTCGCCGCCCGCATCCTGCAGGACCAGCTCGCCGTCTTCATCAACTTCGAGGAGCCGAAGCGGCACGTCGAGGAGGAGCGGCATCCGGATCTCAGCTTCAACGCTGCGCTCCTCAAGAAGGTCGACGAGCTCGAGCTGTCGGTCCGCTCGGCGAACTGCCTGAAGAACGACAACATCGTCTACATCGGCGACCTCATCCAGAAGACCGAGGCGGAGATGCTGCGCACGCCGAACTTCGGCCGCAAGTCGCTGAACGAGATCAAGGAAGTGCTGGCCTCCATGGGCCTGCACCTCGGCATGGAAGTGCCCAACTGGCCGCCGGACAACATCGAGGAGCTGGCGAAGCGGTTCGAGGATCAGTATTGATTGAGCGAATGGCGAAATGGCGAATGGCGAATAGGATTTCGTTCTATTCGCTATTCGCTACTCACTATTCGCTCCCAAGAGGCGAGGCCAAAGAACCTCCCCGTAACAACCACAGCGAAGGACGACGACAATGAGACACCGGAAACTCGGCCGGAAGTTCAGCCGCGACAGCGGGCATCGCCAGGCGATGCTCTCCAACATGGCTGCAGCCCTCATCCGCCACGAGCAGATCGTGACGACCCTGCCGAAGGCCAAGGACTTGCGGCGCGTGGTGGACAAGTACATCACGCTCGCAAAGCGCGGCGATCTCAACTCGCGCCGGCTTGCGGCGTCGCGGCTCCGCGATGAAGAGATGACCAAGAAGCTGTTCGATGTGCTCGGTCCCCGTTACAAGGGTCGAGCTGGCGGATATACCCGCGTGCTGAAGGCGGGATTCCGTTTCGGCGACAGCGCACCGCGAGCCGTCATCGAGCTCGTCGATCGCGATACGGATGCCAAGGGCAAGGACGACAGAGCCCGCGTCGCTGCCAGCGAGCAGCAGGAGTCGTAGCGGGGCGCCGATCGCCCCGCCCAACCTCCAGGTTGAAGCAACTGGAGGTGTCCTCGGCATCAGACCCCGCCGGCTGTTGCCATTTTTCGAATTTGTCGGCTAGGCATATTGATCGACGCGCGGACGGCGCGCCGATGCGGCTTGCCATGCGAAGCATCAGCGCAGCCTCGGCTCATTCGACTCATTCCGAGCGTGATGCAACAAGCCTCTAATGCCGTCGTTGCGCTGAACGCGATCTTTCACTCACAGTTGCCGGGATTGCGGCGTGTTTGCTTCAATGGTTCGCCCCTGCTGGTTATATCTAGCACCCATGCGAGGATCTCTCCACGCCCTGGCTGCATTGCGGAAATCACCACGCGGAGTGGGCTTCATGACATGTCGCTACTGCGCTGCCTGGCCGCGGATCGCTGCTATGACGATTTCGCTTCTGGCAGCAGCGTCACTTGCATTCGATGCCGCCGAAGCTGAGCAGCGCATTCCTCCGCCATCCCGCCAAGCGATTCAGTACTCCTATGCGCCGATCGTGAAGCGCGCTGCACCGGCGGTCGTGAACGTCTACGTGCGTAGTCGCGTGCAGACGGGGCTCCCACCCCTGTTCGATGACCCGTTCTTTCGCCGCTTCTTCGGTGACAGCTTCGGAATGCCGCGCGAGCGGATCCAGAATTCGTTGGGCTCCGGTGTCATCGTGAGCCCTGACGGCATCGTCGTCACCAACAATCACGTCATCCAGGGCGGTCAGCTGACGGAGATTCGCGTCGCTCTCGCTGACCGGCGCGAGTTCGACGCCAAGGTCATCCTTCAGGATGAGAAGACCGATATTGCCGTGCTCCGGCTGGAGGCCAATGGTGAGACATTCCCCACCCTCGAGCTCGCCGACTCCGATGCCTTGGAGGTCGGTGACCTGGTGCTGGCCATCGGCAACCCCTTCGGGGTCGGGCAGACGGTAACGAGCGGCATCATCTCGGCGCTGGCGCGAACCGAGGTCGCCCGTTCGGACGCACAGGTCTTCATCCAGACCGATGCCGCCATCAACCCCGGTAACTCGGGTGGCGCGCTGGTCGACATGCATGGCCGGCTGGTCGGCATCAACACGGCCATCTATTCGCGATCGGGTGGCTCGCTCGGCATCGGGTTTGCCATCCCGACAAATCTGGTGCGCCTTTACGTCGAAAGCGCATTAACGGGTCGCAAGGTCGAGCGGCCATGGCTCGGCGCGCGGCTCGAGGCCGTCACGCGCGATATCGCCGAAAGCTTGGGCCTCGGCCGTGTCGCGGGCGCGCTGGTCATGCGGGTTTACGCGAACGGACCGGCGGCTGAAGCGGGCATCGAGCCGGGGGACGTGATCGTGGCCGTGGACGGGTTCGACGTTGCCGACCCGCGTGCCGTCTACTACCGGCTCGTGACGCGCGGCATCGGCAAGACGGCACGCGTCGAAGTCATACGGAAGAGGCGGCGCATCTCCTTCAATCTGCCGCTCAGGCCAGCGCCGGCGCCAACGCAGGACGATGTGCGCAACCTTTCCGGCCCGCATCCGTTTGATGGCGCGCGGGTGGCCAATATGCTGCCTTCGATGGCGGAGGAGCTGGGGCTCGAGGACCAGGAGGGGGTTGTCGTGCTCTCGGTGCGCAGCGGTTCGACGGCGGCCAACATCTTCCGGCCGGGCGACATCATCCTGCGCATCGGCGATCAGCCGATCGACGACGTTCGGGATCTCGACCGCATCTTGCAGTTGCACCCTCGCGTCTGGCAGATCACGATCAAGCGGGAAGGACGTATACTGCAGTTTCAGTTCATGGGGTGAACAAGCCTTTGGACAATCTCTTCCAGGCGGCAGGACTGGAAAAGCGTGCGCCGCGCCCGCTGGCCGACAGGCTGCGCCCCAAATCGCTGAGCGAGGTCGTCGGCCAGGATCACCTTGTCGGCCCCGAGGGCACGCTGACGCGCATGGTCCGCTCAGGCCGTCTGCAGAGCATGATCCTGTGGGGGCCGCCTGGCACAGGAAAAACGACCATAGCGCGCCTGTTGGCGCATGAGACGGCGCTCGAGTTCGAGCAGCTCTCGGCAATCTTTTCGGGCGTTCAGGATCTCAGAAAGGCCTTCGAGAGGGCGAAGTCGCGCCGTGCCGTCGGGAAGGGCACGTTGCTGTTCATCGACGAGATCCACCGGTTCAACCGGTCTCAGCAGGACAGCTTCCTGCCGCACATGGAGGACGGCACGATCACATTGGTCGGCGCGACGACGGAGAACCCGTCATTCGAGCTCAACGCGGCCCTGCTGTCACGCGCGGCCGTTCTCGTCTTCCATCGGCTCGATGAGGCAGCGCTCGGAGAGCTGCTGCGCCGCGCAGAGGCCGAGGAGGGCCGGCCGTTGCCGGTCGACGAGGAGGCGCGCGCTGCACTCATCGCCATGGCTGATGGCGACGGCCGGTCCGTGCTGAACCTTGCCGAGGAGGTCTTCGCGGCCGTTCCTGTGGGGGCGACGCCCTTGTCGAGAGAGGCGTTGACGAGCCTCGTGCAGCGCCGCGCCCCCCTCTACGACAAGTCCCGCGACGGCCATTACAATCTCATCAGTGCTCTGCATAAAGCGGTGCGCGGCTCGGATCCAGATGCAGCGCTCTACTGGCTCGCGCGAATGCTCGATGGTGGCGAGGACCCGTTGTACCTCGCCCGCCGTCTGGTGCGGATGGCCATCGAGGATGTCGGCCTCGCTGATCCGCAGGCGGTGGTACAGGCGCTCGCGGCGAAGGACGTCTACGATTTCCTCGGCAGCCCCGAGGGCGAGCTGGCGTTGGCCCAGGCGACCATCTACCTGGCGGTCGCGCCGAAATCGAACGGCGCCTATGTTGCGTTCAAGCGAGCCATGCGCGCGGCGAAGGAAGGCGGCAGCTTGAGCCCGCCGAAGCACATCCTGAATGCGCCGACCCGATTGATGGCCGAGGAAGGATACGGCGCCGGCTACGAGTACGACCACGACACGCCGGAAGGCTTCTCGGGGCAGGACTACTTTCCGGAAGGCATGGGCCGGCAGCAGTTCTACGATCCGCCCGAGCGCGGCTTCGAGCGCGAGATCCGCAAGCGCCTCGCCTACTTTGCCGAGCTGCGCCGTCGGCGGCAAAAGGAGTAGGCCGCGCCACACCCAGGGCTGATCTCATTTCCCAGCCGGGCGGACGGGACTGTTCGTCGCCAGCCCATCTGGTGTAGTGTGCGCCTGACCTTGAAAGGGAGGGGCACCGTGGTCGCGTTCCGAGACCTATGGCGGGGTCATCCGATCAACGAATCGGTCCAGTCGCCGTGCATTGCGCCTCATGACCTCACGAACCTCGAAGGCACGCCGGTTGCCGGGGGCTTTCCCGTCTTTTCCAATCAGTGCGCGATCCGCATGGGCGTGGCATTGAAGCGGGCTGGCGTGACGGCGAGCCAGCTGCCCGGGGCCGCACACTGCTCGGTCCACTCGCGCGAGGAGATGCACTTCATCAACGCCACTCAGCTCGCCAACGCCATCGCTCGCGCGAACCTCCCCGGCGTGGGCCCTCGCGAGATCATCTCCGGCCCGGATGCGGCGAAGTTCTATCCCAAGATATTCGGCCGCACCGGCATCATTTTCATCCAGGACTACTGGCGCCGCAGCTCCGATCCCATCGGCCGTCCCACCGGAGATCACATCGATGTCTGGAACGGCTATCGCTCATCCGCGAAGTGGCTGATGGAGTGGTTCTCGTGGCTCGGCTACTACTCGAACTACGCCGAGGCGCGGGAGATCTGGTTCTGGGAGGTGAAGTGAGAGCGGCAGGAGATGAGCTGATCCGTTGACCTCTCCCAGGGAGAGGGCCAGCGAAGCGAGAAGAGGCGCTCTAGGAGACCAGCGAATGCGATATCTCATCGCGATGATCTTCGCGATCGTCGCTGCGGCAGCAGCCACAGTCTTCGTGAGCTCGCCGATTGCCACGTGGGTCGTCGACCGGATGGCGTTCGAAAGCCCGGACGAAGTGGCCGACCTGCATTCGATGGTGTTCATGGGCGTGAACCTTGTTGCCCTCGCCATCGGTTGGACGATCGGCTGGTGGCTTGGCAACTTCGAGGGGTCGCAGAGCGAGACCTGATCGGCCACAGCAGAACACGCCTTTGCTCTCGCAGGCCGGGCCGCTTATATCTCGCCCGGGCAATCGGGACCGGACCTCATGAAGCTGTTACTGCTCGCCTGTGCCGGGGGTGCCCTCGGCGCGGGTGCACGTTATCTCGTCTATGTCGAAATCGCGCGCAGGTGGAGCAGCGGTTTTCCCTGGCCCACGCTCAGCGTGAACGTGGCGGGCTCCTTGCTGATCGGCGTGCTCGCCGCTCTGTTCCTCGAGCGTTGGCCGGAAACGGTCGGATTGCGGGTTTTTCTCATCACCGGTGTTCTCGGCGGGTTCACCACGTTCTCGGCATTCTCGCTGGATTTCATGTCGCTGATGGAGCGTGGGCAGGCCGGCGTGGCAGGCATGTACGCGGCCGCCTCCGTCGTCCTCTCGATCGCCGCCTGTTGGGCGGGCCTCTCCATCGCGCGGTCGCTGATGCCATGACGACGAAAGCCGCGCCAGACAAGCCCGCGAGCGACCGCGTCGAGACGCTCACGGTGAAGCGTGACGAGGCGGGCATGCGGCTCGACCGCTGGTTCCGCACCCACTTCCCCGAGGTCACCTATACCTACCTTCAAAAGCTGCTACGCACCGGTCAGGTGAGGGTCGACAGCCGCCGCGTGCAGGCCAATGATCGGCTGGAGGCAGGTGCTCAGGTGCGCGTGCCGAAAGCGGTCCGCACGCCGGCGAAACGGCCGCCCTCGGTGGCGCCGCCGCTTGGGCTTTCCAAGGCCGATCGCGATTTCATCGAGCGCATGATCCTTTACGAGGACGACGACGTCCTCGTGCTCAACAAGCCGTTCGGCATTGCGGTGCAGGGCGGCACGGGCACGAAGCGGCACATCGACGGCCTGCTGGCTGGGATGGTCGATCGCTTCGGCGATCGCCCGCGGCTCGTCCACCGCCTCGACCGTGATACGACCGGCGTGCTGCTCGTCGCCAAGCGCCGCGACATTGCCGCCAAGCTGGGGCGCGTGTTCCAGACCCGCTCCGCGGCCAAGACCTATTGGGCGCTGGTGAAAGGGGTGCCGAAGCCGCCGCAGGGCAAGGTCGAGGCCGCCCTCGTGAAGGCGGCCGGTCCGGAAGGCGATCGCGTGCGCAAGGCGTTGCCTGGCGAGCAGGACAAGGCCATGCACGCGACGACACATTATTCGGTGATCGATCGCGTCGGCACCAAGGCCGCGTGGGTCTCGCTGAAGCCGGTCACCGGACGCCAGCATCAGCTCCGCGCGCACATGGCGCTCATAGGCCATCCCATCGTCGGCGACAACAAGTACGAAGGCGGTCTCGACCTGCCGCTGGAGGACATCGAGCCCAAGCTCCACCTCCACGCCCGCCGTCTCGTCCTCCCCCATCCGCGCGGCGGCAAAATCGATGTGACCGCTCCGCTGCCGGACCATATGCGGCGGACCTGGGAGCTCCTGGGGCTGGACGAGGGGAAGTGGGACAGGTGAGGGGGCTGAAGATTCAGCCTACTTCGCCGTCTCCATCTTCTTAATGATCTCTTCGACCACCATGCTCGCTCCCAGGCTGCTCAGGTGGTTCGTATCGTAATACAGGGCCTTCATGCCCAGCGAGGCCATGCAGCGGCCCTCGCGGACGGTGTTGCAGAAGAGGCGTTCCGGATAGACCCGGTATAGGTTTGGATGCTCGCCGATGGCGTCCAGCGCGGCGAGGGCGTGCGCATTGCGGCGCTTGAAGACGGCGTAGCTGGTGCTGATGTCGTCCGTCAGCAGACCTCGCATCTTCAGCTTGGCCATGTAGTTAGGAACGTCCCAGCCGACTTCGGGGATCGGATAGACGAGGATGACGGTCTTGCCGAGACTCAGGAGCTCATTGACGGCCTCCGATATGGCCTCCGCAAGGGTTATGTCGCGACCGGCCCGCTCGACGTCCGGAAAAAAGACCGTTGGCGTGCCGAGCTCGATGCCGCCTTCCTCATTGTCGAAGCGCGTGAACTCGAACTTCGGCGCCCAGCGGCTGGCGATGACCACATACTTTATCCCGCTCAGCTCCCGGAGATAATCGAAGGTCGCGTCCTGGATGCGGCAACGGTCGCCTGTATAGAGCCGCAGGAAATGCCGAACAGGCGGGCAGCCGGCCTCGTGCAAGTCAAGCACCCCGGTGCCCTTTTGCCCCAGCGCATAGCCGAGCGCCTTGACCAGCGCGCGGGCATGGCTATCGCCGATGAGCGCGACTGTGGGTTCGCCCATGCCGAAGCTGCATGCGTTGCGCGGATCGTCGGTCTTGTTGCGGCACTTCGTTTCGTCTACCGGCACGTCCGCCATGAACTGATCCGTCGGGAAGCGGTACTCGAAACCCTTGGTGATGCGCGTGCCGGCGAAAAAGGCGACGAGGAGTGCCGCGGCGATCGTGGTGGAGCGAAGGACGACTCTGACGTCCATGCGCGCGCGATTGCGGAACGGCTGCTCGACCAGAACCCAGGTGAGATAGGCCAGCAGGACCGAGAGAGCGGCAAGCGCCAGAAATACCTCCTGGCTCGGCTGATTGAGGCTCCAGATGCGGGCGAAGGCGAAGAGCGGATGGTGCCAGAGGTAGATGCTATAGCTGATGAGGCCGAGCCCGACGATCATCCGGAGCGACAGCAGCCTGTGCGCTAGCGTCGCCTCGCGACCGAACGCGATCACGAGGCCCGCGCCGAGCGTCGGAAAGAGCGTATAGATGCTGGGATAGGGCGTGGTTTGGTCGAAAGCCGCCACCGCATAGCAGATGAGCGCGAGACCGATGAGACTCGCCGCCTGGGCGAGGAGCTGGCTACGCACCAGCCGAGCAATTCCGTACTGGAACTCGGCGACGGCGATGACGGCGCCCAGCATCAGCTCCCAGAACCGCGCCGGCAGCAGGTAGAAGCCCCACGAGGGGAGGCTATGCCACGACCAGTGGGTCTCCTGGATCGTCCGCTGCGGATCGAAATTGCCGCCAGTTTGGGCGAGGAACAGGCTGAGTGCAAGGAGCAGGCTGAAAACCGGCAAGAGAGCGCGGTAGGAGTACCGCCATAGCCCAAGAAGAATGAGCGGGAAGAGAATGTAGAATTGCTCTTCGACGGCGAGGCTCCAGGTGTGGAGCAGGGGCTTCAGCTCGGAGGCCTGATCGAAGTAGCCGCTCTGCGCATAGAACACGAAGTTCGAAACGAAGAAGACGACGGACAGTACGCTGGCGCCAAATGCCTTGATCTGTTCCGGCATCATCCAGAGGTAAGCGGCTGGAAGGCACGCCAGCACGACAAAGAACAGCGCGGGCAGGATGCGGCGCGCGCGGCGCTCGTAGAACGACCTCAGCGTGAAGTTGCCCTGCTTCTTCTCATGCAGAATGAGAGAGGTGATCAGGAACCCGCTGATCACGAAGAAAATGTCGACGCCAACGTACCCGCCGCTGAAGCCGCCCAGCCCGGCATGAAATAGTACGACGGGCACGACGGCCACGGCCCTCAAACCGTCGATCTCGCTTCGGTACTTCAAATGCGCAGCCCTAGCCCCCTGGAAGACGTAGGGCATGCAACATCACGCTCGGCGCGACAAGTCCTATTAGTGACGGTCGAATTCCCGTTGCAACACTGAACCGCTGAGGGGGCACGAATCCCAATGGCGCTGGAAGGGGATTAGATATCGAAAAACACCGTCTCCGCCTCCCCCTGCATGCGGATGTCGAATCGGTAGACCACGCCCGACGGCGACGAGGTGCGTTCGGCGATGAGGGTCACGCGGCGCTCGGGTGGCACGCTGGTGAGGACGGGGTCCTTCGCGTTGGCCTCGGCCTCGTCGGAGAAGTAGATGCGCGTGTAGGCGTGGAGCAGGAGGCCACGGGCGAAGACGATGACGTTGATGTGCGGCGCCTGCCGGCCGTCGACGGAGCCAGGCTTCACCGTATTGAAGATGAAGCGGCATTCGGGGTCGGTGCCGGTGCCGACGCGGCCGAAGCCCTTGAAGCTGGTGTTCGAGCCGCGCTTGTCGAGAGGATGCGCGTAGCGGCCCTGGTTGTCCGCCTGCCAGATCTCGACCATGGCGTCGGGGATCGGGTCTCCCGCGCCGTCGAGCACGCGGCCCTCGATGCGGATGCGCTCGCCTTGGGTCTCTGGAGTGGCGAGGTCGCCGCCCGCGATGCTGGCAAAAGGATAGCCGTATTGCTCAGGCGTCAGACCGTACGCGAAGAAGGGGCCGACCGTCTGCGACGGCGTCTGTTTGAGGGCCACGGCGTCAGTCCTCCATCGGCGTCTCGTTGCGCCCGCGCAGGACGATGTCGAATTCGTAGCCGAGCGCGAAACCGGGCTTCGTCACGTCGATGGAAAAGCGGGAGACGAGCCGCTCGCGGGCGCCGGCGGGCACGCTCTGGTAGATGGGGTCGAGATCGAGCAGCGGATCGCCGGGAAAATACATCTGCGTGACGAGCCGCGTAGCAAAGCTCGGTCCAAACAGCGAGAAGTGGATGTGGTTCGGCCGCCAGGCGTTGTGGTGGTTGCCCCACGGGTAGGCGCCGGGCTTGATCGTCATGAAGGTGTAGCGGCCCTCGGCATCCGTGACGCAGCGGCCGCCGCCGAAAAAGTTCGGATCGAGCGGTGCGTCGTGCTGGTCGACCTTATGGATGTAACGGCCGGCGGCATTGGCCTGCCAGACTTCGACAAGCGTGTGTGGCACCGGCCGGCCGTCCTCGTCGAGGACGCGGCCGGTGACGATGATCCGCTCACCCAGGGGCTCGCCGGTGCGCCGACCGTTGCGGGTGAGATCGTTGTCGAGCGGGCCAAGGCTGTCGTGGCCATAGACGGGGCCGGTCAGCTCGGAGAGGGACTGCTTGATGGGAATCAGCGGCTTCGTCGGGCCCCTGAGGGCTGTCGATTTGTAGCCAGGATCGATGTAGCCGGGCTGGCTCGACCAGTCGCGCGGTTTGTAGGTGAGCGTCACTGTCTCCTCCCGTTCGTGTCGGGCGCTGTCGATCTGCCTCCGCGCCCCTCCGCGTTGGGTCAATTCTAATCCCGCAGGGCCCCTCCGCAATCAGCGAGTTTGGGTCGCGAGGATATGCACGGCGAAGAAGCCGAACACGCCGGCGAAGGTCCAGTCGATGGCACGCAGCACACCGCGTCGGCCTTTGAGGAATGCAAGCAGCCGTTCGGCGCCGAGGATCATCAGGGCGGCGAAGGGCAGAGAGAAGAGGACGTAATACACTCCAAGGAAAACAAGCTTCGCCGCGGCATCGGGGTCGCCCGCCCGCACGAATTGGGGCAGGAAGGTCACGAAGAACAGGACGACCTTGGGGTTCGTCAGATTGACCCCGGCGCCGAGCAGCAGCGTCCTGACGAACGGCTCGCGAGCGGACCTTTGCGCCTTCAGGTTCAGAGCCGAGCCGGAGCGGACGGCATCGATGGCAAGCCACAGCAGGTAGGCCGCGCCGACCAGCTTGACGAGCGCGAAGGCGGTCGCCGAGGCGGCGAGCAGCGCAGAGAGGCCGATCGCCGCCAGCAATGTGTGGACGAGGCAACCCAGGTTCGCGCCAAGCATGGCTGCCGTCCCGGCTCGCCGCCCGCCCGAGACCGTCTTGGCGAGGAACAGGCTCATGTCCGGTCCGGGCGTCAGGAACAGGACAGCGCAGGCGGCAGTGTAAGCGAGGAGCGTGGGGGTATCGGGCAGGAACGACATCCGATGTGCTCTATGCAACGGTTGCTGCCGGCCGCACGCCCGCAATTAACCCCGGCTTTAAAAAGTACCGTCTACCTTATGATCATTGCAGCGTAAAAGCGTTTGTGGCCGTTCATGCTGATCGACGGGATCGAGGCGAGCAAGTCAAATACCCTGCTGAGTCAGTATTCGGCAATGCTCAGTACGGCCGTCTTGAGGCAGCGGGCCTTGGGCGCTGAGCGCGCGGCGCGTATCGAGACGGAGCTCGCAAACCGGATCAAGTCCGAGTTCATCGCCAACATGAGCCATGAGCTGCGGACACCGCTCAATACGATCATCGGCTTTTCCAAGCTGCTTTCCGAGCATCTCCAGCGCCGGCTCAAGGACGAGGACATCGTCGATTACGCCAGCCTCATCCGTGATGCGGCCGGACATCTGCTGTCGATCATCAACGACATCCTCGACATCTCGAAGATCCAGAGCGGCAAGTACACGCTGGATGCTCAAGAACTGAGCCTGGGTGAGGTGCTGCAGGCCATGATACCGGGACTGCAGCTGGCCGCGCAGGAGGCCGGCGTGCAGCTTGAGTGCCGCATCGACCCCTCGCTGCAGCCGATCCGCGGCGATGCCGCCAAGATCCGGCGGATCATCTCCAATCTTCTCAGCAACGCGATCAAGTTCACACGGGAAGGCGGCCTCGTCACGGTCGAGGCTGTCCGTCTGCCCGATGGCGGAGCCCTGCTCATCGTCCGCGATACGGGCGTGGGAATGAGCGAGGACGAAATCCGCATTGCGCTCATGCCCTTCGGCCAGGTTGATGGGACCCGGTCGCGCTGGCGGGAAGGCACCGGGCTCGGATTGCCGATCGCCCGGGCGCTCGTGGAGCTGCACGGAGGCCGGCTGGAAATCCGCAGCGTGAAGTCGAAGGGCACCGAGGTAGCGGTCAGACTGCCGTCCAAGCACCAGGTTTCGATCGCCGAAGCGCGAGAGGCCGTGCTCGGCGGAAGAATGTAGCAGGGATCGAGGGGGCGCCATGCAGTCGAGTACAGCCGACCGGAACCGGGACATCTGGATGAAGGACCCGTCGATCGGACGCATCGTTTCGGTCAACGGCTCGAAGGCGGTTGTGCTGCTGGATTCGGCACAGGACCCGACCCGCCGCGGCCCCGAGCATCGCCCGGAAATGGGCACGCTGCTCGTTGTGGAACAGACGAACACATTGGTCCTCGCCATCGTCTCGGCACTGAGCGTGCCTGTGCCCGCGCAGCGGGAAGGGGATACCGAATTGTGGATTGCCGAGCTCGGCCTCGTCGGCGAGCTGTGGAAGGATGCGAGCGGCAACCCGGCTTCGTTCAACAGGGGCGTTACGATCTACCCGGCGCTGGGCGATCGCGTCCGCGTCGCCTCCCGCGTCGAGCTGGAGATGGCGTTCTGCGGAGACCGTGAAACTGCTGTCCGCGTCGGCTCGCTGCGCCAGGATCCCGGCATCGCGGCCATGGTCAAGGTCGATGACCTCCTGGGCAAGCACTTCGCCATCCTGGGCACGACGGGCACCGGCAAGTCCTGCTCGACGGCGCTGATCCTGCGTGCCATCCTGCGAAAGAACCCTGCCGCCCATATCGTTCTTCTCGATCCGCACAACGAGTACGCAACGGCCTTCACCGAGTGGGCCGAGGTGCTCTCGCCGCGAAACCTCCAGCTGCCGTTCTGGCTGCTGACGTTCGAGGAGGCGATCGAGGTCCTGATTGGCGACCCGGAGGGACGTAAGGCGGAGGTCGAAATCCTGCAGGAGCTCATCCCGATCGCCAAGGCGCGCTATGCCATGGGGCGCGCCAAGGAGATCCAGGCGCTGCGACGGGGCGTTTTGGATCCAGGCCGGTTTACAGTGGATACGCCCGTTCCCTACCGCATCTCCGATCTGACCGCGCTGATCGACGAGCGCATGGGCAAGCTCGAGAACAGGCGCGATCTCCATCCTTACCGCCAGATCAAGACGCGCATCGACACGATCAGCCAGGATGCGCGGTATGCCTTCATGTTCGGTTCCCTCACCGTTTATGACGGCATGGCGCAGATCCTGGGACAGATCTTCCGTGTCCCTGTCAACAACAAGCCGATTACCATTCTCGAGCTGACCGGCGTGCCGACGGAAGTCGTTAACGTTGTCGTGTCGGTGCTCTGCCGGATGACATTCGATTTCGCACTGTGGAGCGAGGGGCAGGTTCCGGTGACGCTCGTGTGCGAGGAGGCGCACCGCTACGTTCCGGCCAATCCCAACGTCGGCTTCGAGCCCTGCAAGCGGGCCATCGCAAAGATTGCCAAGGAAGGACGCAAGTACGGCGCTTCGCTGTGCATCGTCACACAGCGCCCGGCGGAGATTGACCCGACGATCCTGTCCCAGTGCAACACCGTTTTCGCTCTGCGGATGTCCAACGATCGCGACCAGCAGATCGTCACATCGGCGGTGTCCGACACAGGCTCTGGCCTGTTGGAGTTCCTGCCGGCGCTCGGTCAGCGGGAGGCGATTGCGTTTGGCGACGGCGTCAGCCTGCCCGTGCGTATCAAGTTCGACGAGCTGCCACGCTCGGCCCTGCCGCGCAGCTCCACGGCGCGGTTCAGCGAGAAATGGCAGAAGTCCGTGGGCGACGAAGGTTTCCTCGACATGATCGTCGAGCGTTGGCGGTCGTGCGGCGCCAGTGCGGACCACGTCAGTGCAAGCGGTGAGGAAGCCCACGAACTGGAACCGGCCGCCGTGCTGGAAGAGCACCCGGCGCCGGGCTCGCCGGCCGCGAACGGACACGTCGGCCGGACGCGCGAAATTCCCGATCCGGCGATGCCAAGGGCAGACTTGACGCAGACCGGGAGCGCCGGGCCGGCTCCGCTCGGAAGCCTGCGCCGGGATTCGTCGCGGCCCGAGGCGATGGCGGCGCGCACGCATCAGCACCAGATCCGCACTGGCGCAACCAGTCCGGCCACGGATGCCTCACAGCAGGCCGCCGATGCGCTCCGCTCGCTGCGTGAACGGCTCATGCGCTCCAATTCAGCCCGCTGATCGGCTGAGACGAGGCTCGTGCAGGGTTTGCGAGGCAGAACAGGTCGGACCGTCGCGTTATCCCTATCCCACAACTTACACGTGGATGGCGCTGGTTCTGCTAGCATCCGGCCGCTAGACTTGGTCCTACGGGCGCGGTGGATCCGCTGGCGCTGGAGGACTGGGCATGAGCGGACTTTATCCCGTTATTTTGTCTGGAGGCTCGGGAACGCGTTTGTGGCCGCTCTCCCGGGCCATGTACCCGAAGCAATTCATTCGCTTCAACGCTGGGGATACCAGTCTGCTCGGCGCCACCTTGAAACGCCTGCGGCCCGAAGCCGGGTTTAGGCCGCCGACTATTTTGTGCAACGCGGACCACCGTTTTCTTGTCAAGGAGAACCTGGACGCATGCAATGCCGGTGAGGGAAGCATCATTCTGGAGCCGGTGGCGCGCAACACGGCCCCGGCGATCGCCGTCGGTGCTTTGAGCGTCGCCCGCCAGGACCCCGCTGGCACCATAGTCGTCATGCCGTCGGACCACGTCATTGCCGACGAGGCAGGCTTCCTCGAGGCTGTTCAGCTCGCCGGAAAGGTTGCTGCCAGCGGCCGTCTCGTGATGTTTGGGATCAAGCCGACCAGCGCTCATACGGGATACGGCTATATCCGCCGCGGCAAGGCCCTCGAGGACTTCGACAACACTGCTTTCAGAGTCGAGGCCTTCGCCGAAAAGCCTGACGCCGCAACGGCGCAGCTTTACGTCGATGACGGACACTACTTCTGGAACAGCGGCATCTTCGTCCTCAAGGTGAGGACATTTCTCGATGAGCTGCAGCGGCTTGCGCCCGAGATCCTCGAATTTGCGCAGCTCGCATTCGATCGGGCCACCATGGACATCGGCTTTTTGAGGCTCGACGGGCAGCCCTTTGCCCAGTGTCCCAACATTTCGGTCGACTACGCTGTTATGGAGAAAACCTCGGTGGCAGCGATGGTGCCGGTCGACATCGGATGGAATGATGTCGGCTCCTGGTCGTCGCTATGGGAGATCGCGCCCCGCGACGACCAGGGCAATTACGTGAGCCATGGCGAGGCAGTGCTGGAGAGCTCATCCGGCTGCTACGTTCACAGCGAGAAGGCGCTGGTGTCCACGCTCGGCGTCGAAAACCTCGTCATCGTCGATACGCCCGACGCCCTGCTGGTCGCCGACAAGTCTCGCGCCCAGGATGTCTCCAAGATCGTCGCGCGCTTGAAGCTCGGCAACCGCAAGGAGCATGAGCAGCATTTACGAAACTACCGACCCTGGGGGTATTTCGAGACCCTGTCGCTCGGCCCGCGCTTCCAGGTGAAGCTGCTGCACGTCAAGCCGGGCGGCAAGCTCTCCATGCAAATGCATCATCATCGCTCGGAGCACTGGGTCGTCGTCCACGGCACGGCCAAGGTGACCATCGGTGAGCGCGAAAAGCTCGTGCGCGAGAACGAGAGCGTCTATATCGTCGCGACGCAATGGCATCGCCTGGAGAACCCGGGGAAGGTGCCGCTCGAGCTCATCGAGGTCCAGATCGGCAGCTACCTCGGCGAGGACGACATCATACGGGCGGATGACGTCTATCACCGCGCGCCGGGCGAGACGAAGTGATCGGCCGCTTCGGTTGCCAGCAAAGCGCCCATCATCATCCGCGTGCTACGCCACGCCCTCCACTGCCAGAATGCGAGTTCGCGAGGCGCCCTCACGGATTTTTCTCGCGGCGGCGTATTCCGGAGAGTCGTACCAGGCGCGGGCCTGATCCAGAGAGTCGAATTCCAGGATGGTGATCCTTTGAGACGTCCAGCCGCCTTCCAGGCTGGCAGTCTCGCCCCCACGCGCGATGTAACGCCCGCCATATTTTTTGACAGCTGCCGCGCCGTGCGGGCGATACGCGTTCAGCTTATCCGCGTCGATCAGCTCCTGTAGATCCACGATGACGTAAGCCGGCATTCATCATTCCTCGTAGTCTTGGCCGTTGCGCAGCACAGCCTCAGCGGCCGTAAAGCTCCTTGTAGGCGCCCTGCTCGATTTCATGCAGAAGCGGAGGTCCCTTCGGCGCCCAGCCGAGGACCTTGCGTGCCTTCACCGCTCGCACCCGGCTGTTCGATCCGAACGAAAGGTGCGCGCCCGGCCCGAGGGCGGCTGCCGCTTCTTCGATCGGCCACTCTTGCGTGCGCCCACCAAGGCCGAGCATGCGGCTGATGGCCTCGACGACCGTTTTCATCGATTCCTCGCCGTTCTCGGCGTAGAAGAGCGAGCCGGCCGGCGCGTGCTCCAGAGCCAGGGCATAGAGTTCGACAACGTCCGAGATATGGACGTTGGACCAGACGTTCAGCCCGCGTCCAATGTGCCGGGCGACACCCGATTGTGCCTGCTCGATGAGCTTGGGGATCTGGACGCTGCACGAGTTGACCCCCAGGCCGCGCCCGTAGATCAGCGACGGACGGATGACGACAGAACGCACCCCGTCGAGCGCCGCACGGAGAACCTGCTCGTCGATCGCCGCCCGCGTCGCCTTCTCGGGCATCGGGGTGAAAGGTGTATCTTCGTGGAAGACGCGATCGACATACTCACCCTGGTCGTAGGTGCTGATGACGCTCGAGCCGCTCGTCTGAATGAAAGCCTTTCCCGTCCCGTTGAGCTGCGGCAGAATAGCGAGGACGACAAAAGGGTTGTCCGCTTGAGCTGCATTGATGACAGCATCTGCCGTCCGGGCCACTCGTTGGAGGAGGCCATAATCGTTGAGCGTGCCGATGACCGGTTCGATCCCCCGTTGCTTGAGGCTGGTTGCTGCCTCTTCGCTGCGCGCAAGCCCGATGACATGATGTCCATCAGCCAGCAGACGCGTGGCGACGGATCCGCCGATGTAGCCGGTCGCGCCTGTGACGAAAATCTTCATGGATCGGCTGTCCTCCTTCAGATCCGCGTAAGGCTTTTCCGCTCCGCGCCTTCGTGCTGGAGTCTGCTGAAGGTGGGGAGCTGATGCCAGAGGTAAAATGGGAATAGGGGCCGTGAAAAGAATTCACCGGGGAGGAGCGCGCAACACGGAAAGGGAACACGACCGGGCCGGTCGGATGGAGGCATTCGTACGTGTCGTCAACGCAGGCAGCTTTTCTGCGGCAGCGCGCGCGATGAAGCTGTCTCCATCTGCCGTCAGCAAGCTCATGTCGCGCATCGAGGGTCAACTGGGCGTGCGGTTGATCGACCGCTCGACACGGCAGTTCAGGCTGACTCCCGAAGGCGAGCTCTATTACAAGCGCTGCGTCAAGATAGTCGCCGATATCGAGGAAGCGGAGCACGCGGTCACGCAACATCTCATTCAGCCGAGAGGGAGGCTCAGGGTCAACTCGACGATCGGCATCGGCATTCATCGGATCCTGCCGCTGATGCCCGAATTCTTGAGCTGCTTTCCCCACATCGAGCTGGATCTGTCGCTGAGCGACAAGGTGGTCGACCTCGTCGAGGAGCAGGTGGAGGTCGCCATTCGCGTGGGTCCGCTGCAGGACAGCTCGCTGGTGGCGCGCAAGATCTGCGAGAGCCGGCGGGTGGTCGTCGCCTCCCCCGACTACCTTGCAAGGAACGGGACTCCCCGGCATCCGAAGGACCTCCTTTCCCATAACTGCTTGACGTACAATCTGCGGCCCAGCCTGAACGAATGGCCTTTCATGATCGACGGAAACGTCCGCCCGATCGCCGTCAAGGGCAGCTTCTGCGGTGACAACGGCGAAACGCTCCGGCACATGGCGGTGGCTGGAGGGGGCATCGCGCGCCTTGGCTGGTTTCAGGTCGGTGAGGATGTGCGTCAGGGCCGGCTGGTCCCACTGCTGGAAGGCTTTCACGCCGGCGAATTGCAGGGAGTCTACGCCGTGTTCTTTGGGGCGCGGCACACCTCTGCGCGCGTCAGATGCTTTGTCGACTTCCTCGTCGACAAGCTGGGGCGGTCGCGGCCCTGGCTGGCCTACGAGTACGCCTCCGCCGCCGCTTGACACCGGAACGGCACACGGCTCGAGGCGGACCTCGGCCGGCTGAATATGAACCGGCGGCAAAAGTTCTATGACGACCAATCAGCAGGTGTCCGGATATCCTCTGGCTGTCCCGATCAGGGCAGCGGGTCGATGCTGCACGCGACCAGCTGGCGCCTGACAGTGTTGGGGAGGAAATCTGGAGAATGTTGATGACCTCATGGAAGTGGCTGCGGTCGGCGATCTGCGCGACCGCAATGGTATTCGGTTTGGCAAGCCAGGCCGGCGCCGCATTCCCCGAACGGCCGATCACGTTGATCGTGCCGTGGGCTGCGGGTGGCGGGACCGATGCGGTGGCCCGGTACATCGGCGCCGTCCTGCAGGAAGAGCTCGGGCAACCGGTGAATGTCGTCAACCGCACGGGTGGCAACGGTGTCGTTGGCCACTCCGCCGTCGCGACGGCGGAGCCAGATGGCTACACGATCGGGTTGATCACGCTCGAGATCAACATGATGCACTGGATGGGGCTGACCGACCTCACGTATGCGTCCTACACGCCGCTGGCGCTGATGAACGCCGACCCTGCCGCCATTCACGTGCGAGCCGATTCGGAATTCAAGACGCTGAACGAGCTCGTCGAGGCGATCAAGAAGAACCCGGGCAAGTTCAAATCGTCAGGAACGGCCCAGGGTGGCAGCTGGCACCTGGCGCTGGCCGGAATGCTCCACTCACTCGGCGCCGACCCCAATTCCACGCAGTGGGTTCCGAGCACCGGAGCGGCGACAGCCATGACCGATCTGGCGGCGGGGGGCGTGGATCTCGTCGCATGCTCGCTGCCGGAGGCGCGTGCGCTGGTGGAGGCCGGGCGAGTCCGCAGCCTGGCTGTCATGGCGGAGGAGCGTTTAGCTGTGTTCCCGGACGTGCCAACGCTCAAGGAGGCGACCGGGTCGACCTGGACCAAGGGCGTATGGCGCGGCATGGTGGGACCGAAGGGACTGCCGCCGGAGATCGCCAAGCGCTATGAGGAGCTGTTTAAGAAGATCTACGACAGCGAAGGCTTCAAGGAGTTCATGGCCAAGCGCGGGTTCGAGACCGTGTGGGCCAATGCGAATGATTTCGCTGAATTCATGAAGCGCGATGACGCCGAGATCGGCCAGATGATGAAGCTGATGGGCCTTGCGAAGTAGTTCATCCGATTTCCGGCGAGCGCGGCACCTGGATTGCCGCGCCCGTCACGCCAGCGCCCCTCGCCGGGGGCGCCGGACGACGCGGCTGGCGAGAACCTTGTCGATTCGGCGGCCGTCGAGGTCGACGACCTCGAAGCGCCAGCCACCGGTCTCGATGTGCTCGCCGGTCTCGGGCAGATGCTGCAGGTGGGCGAGCACGAAGCCGGCCACTGTCTCGTAGGCCCGTTTTTCGGGAAGTTTGATCGCGAGCTTGTCGGCCATTTCATCGGCTGGCATTGCGCCCGAAAGCAGCCACGAGCCATCCTCACGCTCGACGGCGTACACTTCCCCTGCCGTATCGGACCGGAACGCCCCGGCAATGGCTTCCAGAACGTCAGCCGGTGTCACGAGTCCCTGGAAATTGCCGTACTCGTCGTGAATGAGCGCCATCGGGACCTCTGCATCACGCAAGATGGCAAGCGCATCCAGCGCGTCGGTGGTCTCGGGTATGATCGGCGCCTTGCGGATGAGCGAGCGCACGTCGAACGATTTTCCGGACAGCAGCGTGGCAAGCAGCTCACGAGTCTGGATGACGCCCACCATCTGGTCGACCGAGCCCTCGCCGACGGGCAAGCGTGAATGCGGGGTGCTGATGATCCGCTCCTTGATCTCCTCATGCGAGCCGGTGATGTCGATCCAGTCGACCTCCGTCCGCGGCGTCATCAGACCGACGACGCTCCGGTCGGCCAGCCGCATGACGCCGGAGAGCATCTCGCGCTCGCCGGTCTCGAGAACGCCGGCGCGTTCGGCTTCCGCGATCAAGGCCTTGATTTCCTCGTCGGTGACGCGGATCTCGCGTTCGGTCGGCAGGCCGAGCACGCGAAAGACGAGACGGGTCGAGCTGTCGAGCAGCCAAACGGCCGGCGCCGCCATCCTGTCGACAATGATCATGATCGGTGCGACCGCGCAGGCAAGGCCTTCCGCGTTGCGCAGCGCCAGGGTCTTCGGCACGAGCTCGCCGATGATGACCGAGAAGTAGGTCACGATCACGATCACCAGGCCATAGCCGATCGTGATGGCTGCACCGGTTGGCAGTCCGACGCTGCTCAGGTACTGGGCAGCGCGCATCCCGAAGGCCTCGCCCGAGTAAGCGCCGCTGACGATGCCGACGAGCGTGATGCCGATCTGGACGGTCGAGAGAAAGCGGCTGGGGTTGGTCGCAAGCTCGAGGGCGCGGTTGGCTCCGCGGCGGCCTGCGGCTGCCATGGCCTTCAGTCTCGAATGCCGGGAGGAGACGACCGCCAGCTCCGAAAGTGCGAAGAGGCCGTTGAGGAGAAAAAGAGCCAGGACGATGAGGATTTCGATCACGTCATCCGCGGCGGACGTGTTCGCGTCCAAGCCACTCCATCTTGCAGGTCGGTGAAATACTAGGTAGCACCGCTCGAGCGGTCAACGCACGACCCCGTGGCCCGCTCCGCGGCTCAACGTGGCATCCGGTCGGGGTGAGAGGGCTTGTCGACCACCAGTTTCGGGATGTTGTCCTCGGGCCGCCGTCTTTCCTCTGCCTCCATATCCAGCATCTGGCTGCGATAACGGCGGATGCTGAACGGGATCATTGCCAGATAGAGTATCGTGCCGATGCTGAGCGTGGCGAACGGGTAGGTCACGAGCAGCGCCACCAGCCCACCCAGGAGCACGAATATGGGCATCACCCACTCGCGAGAAATGCGCTCGCCAAGGAGCTTGCCGGAGAAGGTCGGGATCGTGCTGACCATGAGGACGGCAATGAGCAGAGCGTAGGCGAGCACGAAGTAGATGGGCCAGCCGATGCGCATCTGCAGAAGCCCGAGCTGATCCAGGTAGACCGGCAGCAGCGCGATGATGGCACCGGCCGGCGCGGGCACTCCGGAAAAGTAATTGGACTGCCACTTCGGCCGTTCCACATCGAGCGCGGTGTTGAAACGCGCAAGCCTGAGGCCGCAGGCGACCGCCAGCAGCAGGACCACGATCCACGCCAGACCCCGCATAGCGGGTGTTTCCCACGCGCCCCAGGTAAAGAGCACGATGGCAGGAGCGACGCCGAAGTTGACGAAATCGGCTAGGCTATCGAACTCGGCGCCGAACCGCGACGAGGCTTTCAGCATGCGGGCGACGCGGCCATCGACGCCGTCGAGCAGAGCCGCGAAAACGATGGCGGCGAGAGCGAGCTCATAACGGCTTTCGATGGCCATGCGGATGGCGGTCAGCCCCGCGCACAGTCCGAGCAGCGTGAAGAAATTCGGAATGAGCAGGCGGACCGGGACTTGCCTGTACTTGAAGATTGCGCGGCGCCTGCGCCGGCGGGTCTCTTCTTCAAGCCTCGTCAACAGAGGGTCCATCGGGTCTGCTCCCGTCCGCGGCCGGTCAGCAATTCTGCGTGTTCCATCCAGCCCTCAGCTCCGGCGCGCCTCGCGCTCCGGCTCATCCGACTTGAGGTCGGCAAGCACCGTCTCGCCTGCAATGGTCCGCTGGCCAACGGCCACGAGAGGTCGGGCGCCAGGCGGCAGATAGACGTCCACGCGCGAGCCGAAACGAATGAGGCCGAACCGCTGGCCGACACCAACCGTATCGCCCTCGCCGACGAAGGTCACGATGCGCCTTGCCACGAGCCCCGCGATCTGCACCACGCCGATTTCGTTGCCCGAAGGCATCATGATGACGAGGCCACGGCGCTCGTTTTCCTCGCTGGCCTTATCGAGCTCCGCATTGAAAAAGGCCCCCGGGGTATAGACGGACCGCGTGATACGTCCAGCGACCGGCGACCGGTTCACGTGCACATCGAACACGGACAGGAAAATCGATATCCGGGTCCGAAGCTCCTCGCCGAGCCCCAGCTCCTGCGGCGGGCGTACCCGCTCGATCGCACTGATCCGGCCGTCTGCGGGGGCGATGACGAGCCCTTCCCGCAGCGGCGTGACGCGGTCGGGATCGCGGAAGAAGTAGAGCACCCAGGCCGTGACGACGGCGAATACCCATCCCAACGGCGGCCAGAGGAAGAAGAACAGAAACGTTATACCCAGGCCGATCGCCACGAACTTGTGGCCGTCGCGATGAACAGGCGGGATCGAATCCGCAATCGTGCTCAAAAGGCTGCGATTTTCGGACAACAAGCTTGTCTTCTCCAGCGGGTTGGAAAGGGTCGCATGTCTTAGCGCCGGCCGCAATGCAGCGCCAGTGGCATGTCGCCCCGCGTGACGAGCGCAGGCACGGCGCCGCTGCGGCAGTCAGTCTCTATACCCGCTCGGATGCGCAGAATTTGGACGAAGCCCCGTCAGTCGATTGGGACGGCAACGAAGCGCATGTCGCCCTTGCCGTCCTCGAGCCGCAGCAACACGGCTTTCCGCCCCGACTTGCGCACCTTGTCGACGCTCTTCGTCAGATCGTCGGCCGTCGCAACTTGCTCCTGGGCCGCCTCGACGATGATGTCTCCGGCCTTGACGCCTTTCTCGGCGGCGGGGCTGTCCTGGTCGACCTCGGTGACGAGCAGGCCCTTGATCTTCTTTTCAATGCCGTGCTTGCGACGGAGCTCGTCCGTCAACGGGGTGACCTTCAACCCGATAAGTCCCTGGCCTGGGTTGGCTGGAGTTTCACCGCGCGTCGTCGGAGGCGCAGGCTCTTCGGCAGCAGCATCATCGTCCTCGCTGAGCCGCCCGACCACGACCTCAAGTGTCTTCTTTTCGCCCTTACGCATGACCTCGACCGGTACGGTCTTGCCGATGGGCGTCTGCGCCACGATGCGCGGCAGCCCCCGCATGCTCGTCACCTCTTTGCCATCGAACTTGGTGATGACGTCACCCGCCTCGATGCCGGCCTTCGCTGCGGGGCTGCCGGGTGAAATGCCGGCCACCAGAGCGCCGGTGTTCGGTGGCACGCCCAGCGACTCGGCGACGTCCTCGCTGACGGTCTGAATGCGAACGCCGAGCCAGCCGCGGCGGGTCTCACCATAAAGGCGCAGCTGTTCGATCACCGGCATGGCAATGTCCGACGGAACGGCGAAGCCGATGCCGATCGAGCCGCCGGTCGGGGAAATGATGGCTGTGTTGATGCCGATGACCTCGCCGGCCATGTTGAACAGAGGTCCGCCCGAGTTCCCCTTGTTGATGGCGGCATCCGTCTGGAGATAGTCGTCGTATGGCCCCGAATTGATGTCGCGGGCCTTGGCCGAGATGATCCCCACCGTCACGGAGCCGCCGAGCCCGAACGGATTGCCGATCGCCATTACCCAATCGCCCACCCGGATCGCCTCGGACGCGCCGAATTTCACTTCCTTGAGCGGCTTTTTCGGCGTGACCTTGAGGAGTGCCAGGTCCGTCTTGCCGTCCTTGCCGACGACCTTGTCGACCTTGAGGCGCGAGCCGTCGGCGAAGTTGACGACGATCTCGTCCGCGCCCTCGATCACGTGCGTGTTGGTGACGATCAGCCCCTCTTTCCCATCGATAACAAAGCCGGAGCCGAGCGAGGACACGCGGCGGTCGCGATGGGGATTGGTGCCCTTCTTGTTGAAAAAGTCCTCGAACAGATCCTCGAACGGCGAGCCGTCGGGCACACGCGGCAGCGGCGTGCCCTCGGGAGTCTTCAAGGTCTGGGTAGTGGAAATATTGACGACGGCATCGATCAGCTCTTCGGCGACGTCCGCAACCGATTGGGGCCCGCGGGCTTCGGAGCTGCCCGCAAAAGTCACCAACGCGAGCGAAAAGATCAACCCCGCGAGAGTGCGCGCGATCCCCACATCTCTCACCTGCGCCAGGGCCGTCATCACACGTATCCTTTCGACCTGCATGCGCACACGATCCGCCGCTTCGCTGCGTTTGCGCGACGGCGCCACCATATCGTTCGATCCGGGCCCCCAGCCTGTCAACACACAGAGCCGGGCGTTCAGCCGCGCACAAGCCAGACGATGAATACGCCGACCGCGGCGGCCGTCAGACCTGCTGTTCTCAACGCCTGCGGCGGCGCTTCCGCCGCAGCATTGAGTAGGCGAACCGCCAAATCAGGAGCGGCAGCCCAGAGAAGGCCCTCGATCACCAGCACGAGACCGAGGGCCACAGCCAGATCGCTCATCGTTGTGGCAACGCGATGTTCGGCGCGGTCGTTCCGGTGACGTTCGGAACTTTGGTCGCCGGTGTGACCGACTCCGAGAAGAATCGGAAGAAGTCGCGGAATGTCGGCGATTCCGGTGAGATCACGAGGCGTGTGTCGCCGCGCTTCAGGGCCGTCTCATAAGCCTCCATGGAGCGCAGGAACTGGTAGAACTCCGGATCCTGCTTGAAGGCCTCGTTGGAGATCCTGGCCCGCTCGGCGTCGCCCTCACCTTTCAGGCGCCGCGCGTCGCGCTCGGCTTCCGCCTTCATGACAGCGACCTGCCGGTCGGCTTCGGCCCGGATGCGCCGCGCCGCCTCCTCACCGCGAGCGCGGTATTCGGCAGCCTCACGCTGCCGGTCCGTCTTCATGCGCTCGTAGATCGAGGCCGAGTTCTGCGGCGGCAGGTCCACGCGCTTGGTGCGCACGTCGACGATCTCAATACCGAAGTTCCTGGCCTCGGCATTCACCTGCTTCTGGATCAGGTTCATGAGCTGAGCACGCCGGTCACGCACGGCGTCAGCAAAGGAGGCCGAGCCGAGGACGCGCCGCAGTGAGCTGTCCAGAATCGGACCCACGCGCGAGCGCACGCCGAGCTCGTTGCGCACGGTCTGGAAGTAGCGCAGCGGGTCGACGATGCGATACCGGGCGAAGCTGTCGACGATCAGCTTGTTCTGGTCCGACGAGAAAAGCTCCTGCGGAGAGGTGTCGAGATCCAGAATGCGCTTGTCGAAGTACTCGACCGTTTCCACGACAGGAATCTTCCAATGGAGCCCCGCCGTGTCGATGATCCGCTTTGGCTTGCCGAACTCCAGCACGAGCGCCTGCTGGTGCTGCTTCACGATGAACATCGAAAGGTATGCACCGACCGCAGCCAGGCCGAGCGCGACGAGAATTGTGATCAACGTTGTGCGCATGATCCGAGCCCTCACTGCTGCTGTTGTTGTCTTCTGGGCTGCAATTGGTCGAGCGGAAGGTATGGCACGACGCTCTGGCCGCCATTGCTATCGATGATGACCTTGTCGGTGGATGACAGCACGCGCTCCATCGTCTCGAGGTAGAGCCGCTGGCGCATCAGCTCGGGCGCCTTGCGGTACTCCTCGAGCACGTTGAGGAAGCGGTCTGCCTCACCTTGCGCCTCTGCAACCACCCGCTCCTTGTAGGCCTGGGCCTCCTGCAGGATGCGCTGCACCTCACCGCGGGCCTCGGGAATGACCTTATTCGCATAGGCGTAGGCTTGGTTCTCGATTCGCCGCTGGTCGATCGCGGCCGCGGCAACATCGCGGAACGCATCGATGACCTGCGAAGGTGCCTCGGCCCGCTGCATCTGCAGCTGCGTGATGTTGATGCCGGCCCCGTAGGAATCCAGGGTGCGCTGGACAAGATCAAGCACTTCCTGCTCAATCTGCGAGCGCTTCTCCGTCAGCACGTCCTGCACCCGGCTCTTGCCGACGACCTCGCGCATGGCGCTCTCGGCGACCTCTTTGACCGTCTTCTCCGGGTTCTCGATGTTGAAGAGGTAGGCCGCAGCATCCTTGATGTTCCACAGCACCACGAAGCCGATGTCGACGATGTTCTCGTCGCCGGTCAGCATCAGGCTCTCGTCGAGAACCTCCTGGGACTGGATCGATCTGGCGCGGTTGTCCGTAGGGCCGCGGAAGCCGATTTCGGTACGGTTCGCGACGGTCACCTTGGGTAGGCGGACCTCTTCGATCGGGTAAGGCAGCCTGAAATGCAGGCCCGGCGGCTCCTGCCGATGGAACTGGCCGAAGCGAAGCACGACGCCGAGCTCGTCAGGGCGTACGGTGAATGTAAATGCGTAGAAACCGACGACAGCGAGGGCCACGGCCGACAGCAGGAGGATGAGCGGGCCCGGCACGCCGGAGCCATGCATCACCTGCTTCACCTTGTCTTGGCCGCGCTTCAGGATCTCCTCGAGATCGGGCTGATTGCCGCCGCCAGGACCTTGGCCCCACGGGCCACCACCGCCGCCGCTGCCCCAAGGGCCGCCGCCACCGCCGCTTTTCCAGCCGCCACCACCACTACTCTGATTGTTCCAAGGCATTGAATAGCTTTTCCGCTTTCTGCTTGTGTCCTGGGTATGCAAAAGGGCGCCAGCCGCGCACCGCGGGGCGCTCATCATCCGCCTTTGTATCCGTCGTTATAGGGGACACCCCTTGCCCGCGCAAACCGTACTCGGTGCAATGTGGTGCGGCGCAATGGGGCTTCAAGAACCGGAGGCTGTGTCACGCACCGGCTCAGGCTTACGCTCGAGGACGATAAGTGTGCAGGCAAACTCGTCGGTTGGGTCGCGCGGAAGATTCTCGCGAGAAGCTTCGTCCCACTCGCCTGGCGGGATTTCGGGCAGAAATGTATCGCCTTCGGGTAGCCCATGGACGCGCGTGAGATAGATGCGCCGAGCCAGGGGGAGCGCCTCGCGGAACACCGCCTCACCCCCGATAACCATGATTTCATTCTGGCCCCGGGCCGCGGCGGCCGCGCGGGCCTCGGCGATGGCCTCGGCCAGAGTCCGCTTGACGCTCACGCCGCCAGGATCAAAGGCCGGATCCCGACTCACGACGATGTTATTGCGGCCGTCGAGCGGCTTGCCGATCGATTGGAACGTCTTTCGCCCCATGACGACCGGCTTGCCCATGGTGAGGCGGCGGAAGAGCCGCAGGTCGGAAGGGATACGCCATGGCAACCTGCCGCCGCGACCGATGACGTCGTTCTCGGCGGCGGCGACGACGAGTGCGATCACCGGATCTGCGTCTGGCTGGGGGCGATCGCTCATACGGCCACCGGCGCTTTGATATGCGGATGGGGATTGTAGCCAGTCAGCTCGAAATCCTCATAACGGAAGCCGAAAATGTCTTTCACCTCGGGGTTCAGCCGCATCGTCGGCAGCGGCCGCGGGGTGCGCGTGAGCTGCAAGTCGGCCTGATCGAGGTGGTTGAGGTAGAGGTGCGCGTCGCCGAACGTGTGGATGAACTCGCCGGGACGCAGGCCCGTCACCTGCGCCATCATCAGCGTCAGCAAGGCATAGCTGGCGATATTGAAGGGAACGCCGAGGAACACGTCCGCCGAGCGCTGGTAAAGCTGGCAAGAGAGCCGGCCATCAGCCACGTAGAACTGGAAGAGGCAATGGCAGGGCGCCAGCGCCATATCCGGGATATCGGCCGGGTTCCAGGCCGTGACGATGATGCGGCGGCTGTCCGGATTGGTCTTCAGAGTCTCCACCGCTTCCGCGATCTGGTCGATGGTGCGACCATTCGGGGCGGCCCAGGAGCGCCACTGTTTGCCGTAAATCGGGCCGAGGTCGCCATGTTCGTCCGCCCACTCGTCCCAGATCGAGACGCCGTTGGCCTTCAGGTAGGCGATGTTCGTGTCGCCCCTCAAGAACCAGATCAGCTCGTGGATGATCGACTTCAGGTGCAGCTTCTTGGTGGTGACCAGCGGGAAGCCGCGCGCGAGGTCGAAGCGCATCTGATGGCCGAAAACGCTGAGCGTGCCCGTGCCCGTGCGATCGGTCTTGCGGATGCCCTCGGTGCGCACCCGGCGCATCAGGTTGAGATACTGGTCCATGGTTCCGATCCAGCTTTCGTCCGTCCCGTCATTGGCCCGGATGTGCGCGCAATCACGTGAGCGGCAGCGTGACGAGGGCGAGCAGCACCATCCCGTTGTAGAACCCATGGCAGACGAGCGGGACCCAAAGGTTGCCCGTTCTCCACAAGAGCCAAGAGAACAGCAGACCCGCAAGGAAGACCTCGACGAGCCCTACGCCCGAGTAGCCGGCGTGCAGAGCCGTCCAGCCGAGCGTGGTCACGAGCGCGGCTCCGAGGAAACCGATGCGCGACTGGGCCAGCGCGCTCAGCAGGAAGCCGCGGAACAGCAGCTCCTCCGAAAGCGGAGCTCCGACGACGATCGCAAGCGCGAACAGCCAGAAGGCATCGGAATGCAGCGGCTCCAGCATCGGCTGCACGTCCTCGACCATGGTGTCGCGCGCGAATGGAAATACGATCACGTTGTAGGCGACCTGGGCGATGACCATGACGATCACGGCCGCCACGTAGATCCGTTTCGGCGTGTCCCGATTGAAGGCCAGGACCTCGGCCCGCCGGCCGCCGAACATGCCGGCAGCGACAAGAACGAGCGCGATGATCGAGGCCTGCATGCTGAGGAGCCAGACCGTCATCCTCCAGATCCGGTTCTCGTCCGCCGGAGTCAGGTCCATGGGGATCGCGATTGGCGGCGCAAGTTGCAGCGTGCCAACGAGATAGGTGGCCACCCCGGCGGCAATCGCGACCATGATTAAAGCTGCCGCCACGGCAGGCACCGGGCGCCAGGGGGAGCGGGCGTGATAGGCCGGCTGGCCCGTCAGCAGCTCGCGTATGGCGGAGATGAGCAAGCGCGATCATACCCTTTCAAGAGTTCTTTTTTTTTGCCACGGACGGCCTATATTAGGCATGCCGGATTCGTCCGGCTATGGCGATAAACGCGGTCGTAATAAGCCTATCGGACCCGGGGGCGGTACCCGGCGCCTCCACCAAAGGCCGCAGCTTGGAAAGCGGCGGTCTCTGATGGGGGCGAAATAGGATCGACGAGGGTGTAAAGGACTTAGCTTTCGCCCGGCATGGTTCCGCCGTTATCGGGCCAACCAGAATAGTTGCCAATGACAACTATGCTGAGGCTGCTCTCGCTGCGTAACGCGGCGCGAAAGGCCTGAACCCAAGCCCTGATCACTAGCCTGGTCAGGCGCGGTTCGGAGGGCACCGGGCAACAGAAGCCCTCCACTTCCCTGCGGCCCGGAGTCTCGGGGCTCGCGAATCTGGAAATGGCCCTGGTCCCTCATGAGCAGCGGGCGCATGATCGACTATGAAGCTTTGGCGCAGGACGCGATGCGGGGCGTCGTGCGCGCAGTGCTGGCCCGTACGGCCAAGAGCGGGTTGCCAGGGGACCATCATTTCTACATCTCCTTCGATACACAACACCCGGGCGTCGTCCTCTCCAAGCGTCTTCGGGAGAAATACCCTGAAGAGATGACGATCGTGCTCCAGCATCGCTTCTGGGATCTCAGCGTCACTGAGGACCGCTTCGAGGTGAAGCTGACGTTCGACGGCATTCCAGAGCGGCTCGTCGTGCCCTTCGCGGCGCTGAAGATCTTCTTCGATCCGAGCGTGCGCTATGGCCTGCAGTTCGAGGCGCCGGACTTGGGCCCGGAGGCACTCGAGCAGTCCCAATCGGGCCTGGAGACGGGTGCCGAGGAGGAAGAGGCCATGCCGGCACCGCGGCCGCAACCGGCGCCGCTTCGCGGTGCACCGCGTTCGGCAGTCGAGCGCAAGCCGACGCGCAGTCCGCGAAAGGCGCGGCCGGACAGGCCGTCCGATCAGCCGGGCATGACAGAGCCTTCCTCTGCACATCCTGCATCTTCCAAGCCGGCGCCTGAGGCTCCGTCCAAATCTCATTCCCAGGTCCAGCAGTCCGCCGACGAGACCGAGGCGGAGCGGCCGCCCTCCGGCGGCGCCCAGATCGTCAGCCTGGACGCCTTCCGCAAGAAGTAGGCTGCGCCCTCCCGGCCGGCACGCATTTTCGGATACCGTTCCGCACACCGCCAAGCCGCTTCAAAAACAGCCCGTTCTGTGTTCCGATGCGGGCTCCGTGATCTGAAGGAGCCGCACCATGAGCACTCAGGGACTGTTCGCAGGCGAGCGCGCCGTTGTGACGGGCTCGGCCTCGAACATCGGCCGCGGTATTGCGACGGCTCTGGCGCGCGAAGGCGCTCACGTGGTCCTTGTGGATATCGACATGGAGCGCAATGCCGCTGCGGCGCGCGAGATCGGCGATGCAGGCGGCTCGGCCGAGACCATCTCGGTCGACCTTTCCCAGCCCGATGGATGGAAAGCCATTCTCGAGGCAGTCGATGGCCGCTTGCCGGAGATGCTCGTGCACGCGGCCTGCCCGCGCCGAATCGAGGGCGACATACCCACCGTCGTGTCGGAGGCGACATGGGATGCCATGCTCAACACGAATGTCCGGTCCGGTTTCTTCCTGGGCCGGGAGATCGGCAAGCGGATGCAGGAGGCGGGCGTGCGCGGACGCATGCTCTACATCACCTCGCTGCACGCCTATGCTCCGCGCAATCTCGCCCATTACTCCGCGGCCAAGGCCGGCATGACCATGGTCGTTAGGGAGCTGGCGCGCGCCTTCGGGCCCTCCGGCATCCGGGTCAATGCGCTGGCGCCAGGGGCCGTGCCGGGCGGTGGCGCTGCCAATATGGACGAGACCTTCCAGCCCAAGCGCAAAATCCCCTTGCAGCGATTCGGTACGGCGGCTGATATGGCCGGCATGGCGATAGCGCTGTTGTCGGATCGCTTCTCTGGCTATGTGACCGGCGCGACTGTACCCGTCGATGGCGGGCTCGCGCTCTACAACTGGATTCCGATGCCGGGGCAGGACTGAGGAAAACGCCATGAGTTCGACTGGGCCGAGCTTCGCAAGGCAGCGCCGCCAAATTGTGCTCAGCCAGATGCGACGGTTCTTAATCGAGGGGATTCGCCCATGATCTATGAGTTGCGCGTGTACGACTGCGTTCCGGGGCGCCTGCCGGCACTGCTGAACCGCTTTGAAAATACGACGCTGAAAATCTGGGAGCGTCACGGCATTCATCAGGCCGGGTTCTGGACGACACTGGTCGGCGAATCGAACCAGCAGCTCAACTATCTGCTCCGCTGGGAGTCGATGGCCGAACGCGAGCAGAAATGGAACGCCTTCATGGCCGACCCCGAATGGCAGCAGGCACGCGCTGCATCGGAGAAGGACGGGCCGATCATTGCCAAAGTCTCCAATCAGTTCTGGCAGCCGACGTCCTTCTCGGCGGTCAAGTAGGCCGGTTGCGCAGGCGGCGGTGGAACTGCACGCGCCGGGTGGCGTTCGTTCGGGCGCATGCCGCGCGGCGGAGACCTGCCATGCTCAGGAACGGCAATTCGGACAATGGCATCAGCCTGCTCGGCTTGCTGCTGGCGGTGGTGATCGTCCTCGGGTTGCTCTGGTACATCTTCGGCCGGCAAGAAGCTCCGACGACGACAGCAACGCCAAGCGACGGCGTCGAGGTACCGACGACACCACCGACAACTCCAATCACACCCCGCGCACCTCAATAGCTGTTGACGGCGGCTCCGCGGCCCGGTCCTTTCAGGCTACTCCGCCGAGTCGAGGGCGCCGGTCGTGACGGGCGGTGATTCCGGCACATCCGGACGGTCGAAGCGCAGCGTCAGCAGGCCGTCCTCGAGCTCGGCGCACTCCACGGAGTGGACGAACGGATCGGTCGCCTCGATGTTTGCGGCCTCGATGCAGGTTTCCGCGGTGGCATACGGCTTCACATGGACACCACTGTCGCCATTCGGCATCGCCAGCATGATGATCATCACAACGATCTTGGGGGTCACGGGGCGCATCCTCGAGCGTGGTTGACAACGGACAGGCGAAGGCTGCCCAGGTTCACGCAGGTCACGTGATCGTTGCCCCACGGGGCCGAACCCGTTCGATCCGGCTCCACTGACGCCGAAGGATGCCCCAACACCCGCCCGGCGCGACTCGACCTCACAAGCACAACTGAGCAGGCGCGAGAAAAATGGCAGGAACGTGAGCAACTTAGGCTCACATCGGATAATTGTGGGCAGAACTGATCATTCCGCCTGAGCGATCTCGGCGTAGGTGCCGTTGGCCCTGACGCGATGTGGTTCTTCGAGCCTGACGCGCGGCAGAGCGTTGGGATGCTCCTTCTGCAACCATGTGATCATCTGCTCTCGGATCTGGCAACGGAGATCCCAGGCGGCCGCTGCGTTTCTGGCACTCATCAAAGCACGGATCTTGAGCGTCCGCTCCTCGGCCTCCACGACCTGCAGCGCAGCGACGCGACGGTCCCAATAGGCGCTTTCCTTCAGCAGATCGTTCAGCTTGCGCCGCATCTCCTCGATCGGCGCCGAATAGTCGACGTGCCAGAACACAGAGCCGATGAGCGAAGAATCCTCTAGCGTCCAGTTCTGGAACGGCTTCTCGAGGAAGCTTGAAAGCGGCATCACGATCCGGCGCCAGTCCCAGGTGCGAATGACGACGTATGTGGTCGTGATCTCCTCGACGCGCCCGAACTCCCCCTCCACGATCACGCTATCGTCGATGCGGATCGGCTGCGTGAGGGCGATCTGCACACCGGCGAGCAGGTTCGAGAGCAGGGGACGCGCGGAGAGGCCGACGACGAGGCCCGCAGCGCCCGCGGAGGCCAGCAGGCTCAAGCCGTACTCGCGCAGCGAGGGAAACGTCATCATCATCCCGCCGCACGTGAGAATGGCGATGATGATGACGGCCGTACGCCTCAGCACGCCGATCTGTGTGCGCAGCTTGCGTGCACGCAGGTTGTCCTCCACGTCGAGCCGATTGTGGCTCTCGACGACGTCCCACCCGATATTGATGACAGCGATCAGCGCCAGCCCGATGAGGGCGACGAGACCCAGGTCGAGAACGCGGAGCGCCGCCTGCTGAATCCCTGGTTCGAAGCGCGCCGCGGGCAGCGCGATTTTGATGGCCAGCAGAATGAGAGCCAGACGTGTGAGTCGCGAAATGCGCCTCAGGATGCGGCCGCCCACCTCGTCGGACTTCACCGGGAAGAATTTGCGCACGAGCCACATGATTGCGGCGTGCACGACGAGGCCGAACGCGATCGCCAGTATGAAGATGAAGAAGACGGACAGTTCCGACCAATTCGTGGCCGCGAGAAAGCGATAGATGTGAAAGTCAATCCATTGCTGCAGCACTGACCCTTCCCCTTTGCTGCTGATCAGTCGTTATGAACGCAAAGACTTCATGGCGGGCGACTTGCGCACCCTCGAATCGAACGGCCCGGTCGAGCCGGGAGCTTGGGCTTGTTCGGACCGAGCGGCGTGAAGCTGGAAGCCGGGCCCTGCCCTGTGCTAGTGAGGCCTAGACTTCAGTTTCGACCAAAAAATGAGCTTCTGAGATGACTTCCGCTGACGTGCGCATCGAGACAGACACCTTCGGCCCCATCGAAGTGCCGGCTGATAGATACTGGGGGGCTCAGTCGCAGCGCAGCCTCGGCAACTTCAAGATCGGCTGGGAGAAGCAACCGAAGCCGATCATCCGGGCACTCGGCATCGTCAAGCGTGCTGCTGCGGAAACGAACATGGCGCTCGGCCGGCTCGATCCGAAGATCGGCGAGGCGATCGTCAAGGCGGCGCAGGAGGTCATCGACGGCAAGCTGGATGAGCATTTTCCGCTCGTCGTCTGGCAGACGGGCTCCGGCACCCAAACGAACATGAATGCCAACGAGGTGATCTCCAACCGGGCGATCGAGATGCTCGGCGGGGAGAAGGGCTCGAAGAAGCCGGTGCATCCCAACGATCACGTCAACATGAGCCAGTCGTCGAACGACACCTATCCGACGGCCATGCATATCGCGGCGGCCGAGCAGGTTCATCACGAGCTGCTGCCGGCGCTGCACCACCTGCACGGGGCGCTCGACGCCAAGGCGAAAGCGTGGGCGCACATCATCAAGATCGGCCGCACGCACACGCAGGATGCGACGCCGCTGACGCTCGGCCAGGAGTTCTCGGGCTACGCCAAGCAGGTCGAGAATGGCATCAAGCGCATCGAGATGACCATGCCGATGCTGATGGAGCTGGCCCAGGGCGGCACGGCTGTCGGCACCGGCCTCAACGCGCCCAAGGGCTTCGCCGAGAAGGTCGCCGAGCGGATTGCCGCGATAACCGGGCTGCCGTTCACCTCGGCGCCGAACAAGTTCGAGGCGCTGGCCGCCCACGACGCGATGGTCATGACGCACGGGGCCATCAACACCGTTGCGGTGTCGCTGTTCAAGATCGCCAACGACATCCGCTTCCTGGGCTCTGGCCCGCGCTCCGGCCTTGGCGAGCTGGCGCTGCCGGAGAACGAGCCCGGCTCCTCGATCATGCCGGGCAAGGTGAACCCGACCCAGTGCGAGGCGCTGACCATGGTATGCGCCCAGGTGTTCGGGAATCATACGACCATGACCGTCGCCGGCAGCCAGGGCCATTTCCAGCTCAACGTGTTCAATCCGGTGATGGCCTACAACTTCCTGCAATCGGTGCGCCTGCTGGCCGATTCGGCGCGAAGCTTTACGGACAATTGCGTCGTCGGCATCCAGCCGCGGGAGGACAACATCAAGGCAGCGCTCGAGCGCTCGCTCATGCTGGTGACGGCCTTGGCGCCGAAGATCGGCTACGACAACGCCGCCAAGATCGCCAAAGCCGCCCACAAGAAGGGCACGACCTTGAGGGAGGAAGCAGTCGGCGGCGGCTATGTCACCGAAGCGGAGTTCGATGCCATCGTCCGCGCAGAGAAGATGATCGGCCCGTCGGAATGAGTTGGGGAGGGGTGCATGGGCGCCGACGTCGTCAATCTCCGCCGGTTCCGAAAGCAGAAGGCACGCGCAGCAAAGGAGCAGCAGGCCGCCGAAAACCGCGCCGCCTTCGGCCGCCCCAAGCACGAACGCCAGCGCACGGAGGCTGAGCGCCGCCTTGAGAAGCGGCGGCTCGATTTGCTGAAGAGGACAACCGATTAGTTTCCGGCGAGGCGCAATATTCGACCCCGCTCCAGGATGGCAGCGGTTGTGCTAGCGCGGCGGCTGCCAGAGCTTGCCCTTTGCTTGACACAAGCATGACCTCCAGCGATCTTCCTCGCAACTTAGCCCCAATGAATTGTGGAGGATCGCGACGTGAAGAGGCTTTCGCTCATCGTAGCTGCGGCGGCAGTCGTGGCAATGACCAGCCCAGGCGCACATGCCCAGGTGAAGGTCGGAGTTGTCAATAGCCTCTCCGGGGCATTCGCGGCATTCGGCCAGCGCTACAAGACGGGCATGGAAGTCGCTCTTGAGGAGATCAACTCCAACGGCGGCATCAACGGACAGAAGCTCGAGATCACTGTTCAGGATGACAGGTCGGAAGCCCAGAGCGCACTGGCTGCGGTCGAGTCGTTCGTCAACCAGGGTGTTCCGCTGATCATCGGCTCTTATGCCTCGTCCATTACGGGACCGATGGCCCAGCTGGCGACGCGCCAGAAGGTTCCGCTGGTTGTGCTCGGCAGCGCCGATGACAGCATAACCAAGCCCGGATCGCCGTGGGTTTTCCGCGCGAAGCACAACTCGACCATCGTGGCGCGGACCTACTTCGATTATTTCGACTTCCTGCGGAAGAAGGGCGACACGGAGCTGAAAACCGTCGCCATGCTTTATGGCAACGGCGCGTGGCCCACGTCGCTTGCCGAGGCAGGCAAGAAGTTTGCCAAGGAGCGGGGATACGAGGTCATCGGTGACCAGTCCTACGATCAGGGCGTTACCGATTTCCGGCCGATCCTCAACCGGTTCCGGGGGCAGCAGCCCGACATCCTCTACATCGTGTCGTACGCCGATGATGGCATCGCAATCACGCGGCAGATGCGGGAGGTGGGCCTCAGCGCCGATGTCATCGCGATCGACACGTCCGCGGCGCTGCCAAGCTTCATCGAGCAGGTCGGCGACCTGTCCGAGTACGTCGCCACGGTCGTGAGCTGGAGCAAGGACGTCAAGTACGAAGGTGTGAAAGACCTCTATGAGCGCATGAAGGCAGCCGCGGGATCGGAGCCTTCGTTCTACGAGGCCGAGGGGTATCTCGCATTGAGGGTTGCTGCCGACGCACTACGCCGGGCCGGCTCGACCGATCGTGAGGCGGTTCGCGAAGCCCTGTCCAAGACGGACCTCCAGACGCCGGTGACGACGGTCCGCTTCGAGTCGTTCGACGGGTTCCAGAACCAGAACCCCATCCGGAGCCTTGTGCTGCAGATTCAGGATGGGCAGCATGTGACGGTTTTCCCCGAGGACCTCGCTGCCAAAGAGGTGCGCCATCCCACGCCGCCGTGGGACAAGCGCTGACTGTGGGCAGACCAGCCTGGCTCACGAAGCGTTTAGCTGAAACGTCAACGTTGGCGCGAACCGCAATTCGTTTTGGATGCGGTTCGCCCAATCTCCTTTAGCGAGTTCCACGTGGCCGATCTCATCCCCTTTCTGCAGAACATCGCCAACGGGTTGCTGATCGGGGGCGTGTACGCGCTGATCGGGGTCGGACTGACGCTGATATTCGGCGTCATGCGGACGATCAATTTCGCCCATGGCGAATTCGTCGTCCTGGGGATGTATGCCGCTATCGTCTTCAATCAGGCCCTCGGCTGGGATCCTTATTTTTCACTGGTAGTCGCTCTGCCCGTGGGCTTCTTGGCCGGTGTCCTCATTCAGCGCGTGATCCTGGCGACGATTGTGGACGCCCCGGAAGAATCGTCTCTCCTGGCAACCCTCGGGCTTTCGCTCATCATTGCGAACTCGTTGCTGCTGATTTTCGGCGGAGAGCCGAAATCGGTGCTCGTTCCCTATGCCTCCTCGACCATTTCGCTGGGTGGAGGCGTGAATCTTTCGATCGTCTTGTTGCTTGCGGGTATCGCAACGGTGGTTGCCATCGGCGGCCTCCATCTCCTGCTCAATCGCACCGAGATTGGCCGCGCAATTCGCGGCACTGCCGAGAACAGGCTCGGCGCGGAATTGGTCGGGATCAACACGAAGCGCATTCATGCGGTCGTTTTCGGCATTGGCATGATGCTGGCGGTGGCCGCAGGTGTCGCTTTGATTCCGTTACTATTCGCCTCGCCGACAACGACGGGCACCGTATTCACCTTGAAGGCGTTCGTGGTCACCGTGCTCGGAGGTCTCGGCAACATCGGCGCAGCAATCGGCGGCGGACTGCTGCTTGGCGTGGTGGAGGTCCTCGGTGCCTCCTACTTGACTTCGGAATATCGCGACGCCTATGGCCTCGTCGCGTTCATTCTCGTCCTCCTGTTCCGTCCCGAAGGATTGTTCGGCCGCTCGGTGCAGCGCGTATGAATACCAATTTGTTCGGTCTCGCCCTGCTCCTGGTGATCGGGCTCGCCTATCCCTTCGTCCTGCCCGGGTATTTGACGGTCGGCATTACGATGCTGTTGTTCATCGGCTGGGCCACGTCCTGGGACATTCTCGGGGGCTGGGCCGGGCAGGTGAGCCTCGGCCATTCGTTCTTCGTCGGCCTCGGCGCCTATTTCGTGGCTCTCGGGCAAAGCAGGTACGGACTGGCGCCGTGGTGGTCCATAATGCTGGCCATTCTCGCGGCCGCAGCCCTCGCTTACGTCTGGGGGCGCATAACGTTCGGTTTGCGGGGTCCTTACTTCGCGCTGTCCACCATTGCATTTGCCGAGATTTTCCGGCTCATCGCCATCAACGAGAAATGGCTGACGGGCGGAGCGACCGGAGTGTTCATCGCGTCCCTGCCTGAGCCGTTCGGCATCGACCTGTTCTCTCGCTGGACGCAATATTACCTCGCTCTCGCGTTCGCTTTGATCACCGTCGGCATTGTCGCACTGATTTCGACGCGGCGGTTCGGTTACCAACTGCGGGCGGTGCGCGAAGACGAGAACTCGGCCATGGCATCGGGCATCGATCCGACCGCGGTCAAGTTGAAGGCCTTCATGCTGTCCGGTGCATTGACGGCAGTGGGCGGCGGTATCTACGGCATATTCCTGTCGTTTCTGGAGCCGCATGTCCTCTTCTATCTGCTCTTGTCGGTGCAAATCGCCTTGACTGCGATCATCGGCGGCCGTGGGACGGTGTGGGGGCCTGCTGCAGGAGCCGTGCTGCTCATCCTTTCCGGCGAGGTCTTCCGCACGACATTTGCGCAGGCGAACCTGCTGATCTACGGAATGCTGATCCTTGCGATCGTCCTCTTCCTGCCGCGAGGCATCCTCGGTGAAGTGTCGCGTCGGCTCGTCAGGAGGCGGTATGCCCGAAGTGCTAAGAGCTGAACGCCTCACCGTCCGTTTCGGCGGCGTCACGGCGGTCGATCATGTCGATCTGAAGCTGGCCGATCGCGATATCCTCGGGCTCATCGGGCCCAACGGCGCGGGTAAGACCACCCTTTTCAATGCGCTCACCGGCTTCGTGCGGCCGGACGAAGGCACCGTCTTCATGTTCGGACGCGAGGTGACGCATCTTGCGCCGTTCCAACGCGCACGCGACGGGATGGGACGGACCTTTCAGACCGACCGCCCCTTCGAGGAGCTGACGGTCCTCGAAAACGTGCTGATTCCCACATTCCTGAAGCACCCGTCACGCCGTTCTGCGGAACATATCGCGCGCGGGGTTCTGGACGAGGTCGGTTTGTCGGATCGCGCCGATCAGCCGGCCATGGATCTCAATCTCGCGCGCAGGCGACGCCTCGAGCTTGCCCGGGCTCTCGCGATAGAGCCACGAATTCTTTTCCTCGACGAAATCATGGCTGGCCTCAATCCGCCTGCGCTTCGCGAGATGATCGCATTTGTCCGCAAGCTGCGTGAGAAGGGCCTCGCCATTCTCATGGTCGAGCACATCATGGAGGCCATTATCGAGCTTTGCGATCATGTCATCGTCCTCGCCAACGGTGAGAAGATCGCAGAAGGCGCACCGCAGCAGGTGGTCGCTGACAGCCGTGTGGTCGAAGCCTACCTGGGAACCGATTGATGGCCGGTCCGATCCTCAGCGTCGAAGAGGTCGACTTGGGTTACGGCAACCTGCAGGTCGTTTTCGGCGTCACGCTTCATGTCGAGCAGGGCGAGCTTGTCGGGCTGGTCGGCGGCAACGGCAGCGGCAAGTCGACAATTCTGCGCGCGATTTCCGGAATGATCTCTCCGTGGCGGGGCCGGATCGTTTTCGACGGGGAGGAGATCAATCGGGTCGAGCCGCACCAAATGGCCGAGAAGGGACTTGCGCACGTGCCCATGGGGCGCCAGCTCTTCCCCAATATGACGGTCTACGACAACCTGCTGCTCGGCGCTTATCTGCCGCGAGCCAAGGCGCAACGCGAGGAAAATCTCAACCGTGTCGGCCAGCTTTTCCCGGATCTGATCGCTCACTATGATGAGCCGGCCGGTCAGCTTTCCGGGGGGCAGCAGCAGATGGTGGCCATCGCCCGCGCGTTGATGCTGGGCCCCAAGATGCTGATCATGGATGAGCCGAGCCTCGGGCTCTCGCCGATCCTGGTGAAGCACGTCATGGCAGCCATCCGCCGTGTTGCGGAAACGGGCGTCCCCATTCTCCTCGTCGAGCAGAACGTGAAGCAGGTGCTGAACGTGACGCATCGCACCTACGTGCTGGAAAACGGGCGGCTCGTCCTCGAAGGCCCTTCCACCGAATTGCAGGATCACCCGATGATCAGGAAGGCGTACCTCGGGTTGTGATGCAGCCAGCAAAGTCAGCATCCGTGCGGCCGCTGAAGCGCTCCTTCACCATTGCCGGGCACAGCACGTCGATATCGCTGGAAGCGCCATTCTGGGAGGCACTCAAAGAGGCGGCCGCGGAGCGTGGCCAGTCGCTGGCGGCGCTGGTGGAGGAGATCGACGCCAGCCGCGGCGAGGCGGGGTTGTCGAGCGCCATCCGGGTTTGGATTCTGGGCTACTATAGGGCTCGCCGTACTTCGGGAGCGGAAGACGCCGGGGCCGAGGTGCCAGAGCGCTCTGGCGGCGGCCACTGACCGTCCCACTGGGGCGTTATGCGCTGCTGCGGGGCTGCGGGTTGCGGATGCTGTGAAGGCGTCTCGGGTTCGATCGTGAGGCTTTGCGGCGCCGGCGCGGTGGACGGCGAGGCCGGAAATGGGAACGGAACGTCGATCGTCAGCCCCTGCGCCCCTTGCAGCTCCTGGAACTGCATCAGCCGCTCCTCCTCGAGCTTCCTTAGCCGCTCCGCCTCCGCCTTGGCACGGGCCTCATCCTCGCGACGCAGCTGCTCCAGATGCTCAACGTCCCGCTCCATATTGCGCACGGCGAGCTCGCGCTCCAGCATGTCGATGAACAGTTGCGGCTCGAGACTCGCGATGGATTTCAGCGGTCCGACGTAGACGACCGATATCCCGGGAAGCGGCGTGCCGCCGCCCCGGGTGGCCTTCGGCTGCAGCTTCCACTCGCTGTCGATGGCGACCTCGGTGAGGTCGATGGTGGTCCGGTTGATGATCTGCGCTTCTGGCGTTTCCACAGTGAACCCATCTATACGGAGCGCACCGGCGCCAACAACCACCGGGATCTTGAGGTCGCCCAGCAAAAGCGGCTCGCGAGCGAGCGCTGTGCGCAGCGCCTGACGCAACGGCTCACCCGTGGGGGCCGTGTCGCCTGACAACACGGCGTCGGCTGCGGCCTCGATCGCCTTGGCCGACAGCCGCTCCCAGCGAGCGTTCCTGAATTGCAGCTCACCCTTGCCCGTCAGCACCGGAATGAGTGCGCGCGGGGTCACGGCCTGGCCGTTGACCTGCAATGTCAGCCGCAGGCTGCCTGCACCGATCGGCGCATTGCTGGCACCCTTGATATGGTCGAGGCGGATGTCCCAAAGCCCGAAAGCCCCCGACATCTGCCCGCCTGCCGCCGTCTTCTCCAGTTTGAAAGCACCCGAGACGGCCCCGCCGAGCGCCCTGCCTTCCAGCTTGGTGATCGTGATGCGGCCCGGCTCGATCTGGGCTTCGAGGACCGCGTCAGCGAGCTCGAAGCCTTGTCCGAGCGCCAATGTGTCGGCCTTGAGGTTGAGGCTTCCGTTGACATGCTCGAGGTTACTGAAGTCGAACGGCTGGTCTTGCCACTGAGAGAGCTGTGCGATGTCAGCGGGGATTTCCGAGGTCTGGATCTCCGTGTCGAGCGCCAGCGCCAGCAGGCGGGGTAGGGAGGCACTGTCGGCCTTCAGGTCGAGATCCAGCGTGCGCGTCTCGCTGGTGCCACCAAGCTTGGCTTCGCCGCTGAGCCGCACCTTGCCGACCTCGAACCGGTCGAGGGCAAACGTCAGCGCGTGGTCGGCAACCGTTACGGCTGCCCGGCCTTTAAGTCCACCTTCGACGGCATTGGCGGGCAGCGGAATGCCGGCGAAGTGGAGCGCGCGACCGGAATTCTCAGCCGCGACCTCCATCTCGCCCTTGAAGGTGGGCGAGCCATTCGCGGGCAAGGCACCGCGTCCCTGCAGCAGGAGCTGGAGATCGTCGCCGGCAATCATCTGGACAAAGATGGCTGCGTCCTTCTCGGGGACGCCGGCAGCCTTCACCAATAGCCGGCCCTTCGGCAGGGTCGACCTTGCCTCCCGTTCTTCGGTGCCGCCGAGCAGCAGGCCGCGTACGACGCACGCGACCTCGTTGCTCTCGGACGTCAGCATCAGGTCGGCAGGCTTGCTACGCCACTCTGCGAGGCCTCCTTCGAGTACGAGGGTAGCGACCAGATGCTCGCCATGCGATGTGCCGTCGATCGTCATCACGACGCGTTCACCCGGCGGCTGACCAAAGCGGCTGACGAAAGCGAGGCGAAGTGGGGCAAGCGCGGCGAGCCATTGGCGCCGTTCGCCATCGATGTCGTCAGCAGCGAGGTCGAGAGCTTCCGACAATGCCGCCCGTGTGGGCGCCTCGATCGTACCCTGCAGTGCGCCCTTCGGCTCACCAGCGAAATCCCGCACGTCGCCGTCGAGCTCGAGCTTGAACCCTTCCGGGGTAGAGGCCCGAAAGATCGGTATCCTGAGCCGGCCGTCCTCCAGTCTCACGTCGGCATCGACGTTGTGCAGCATGCGCGCGCCGTCCGTGAGAGCATCGGCACGGATGTGCATGCTCAGATCGATGCCGGCGAGGCCTGCCAGGAGGCTGTTGAGATTGCCGCCGTCCGAGCCAGTCAGTGCGCCGAGTTTCGCCTTCAGGAGATCAGGGCCGAGCACTCCCGGCAGAACTCCGGAAATGTCGGCGCGGCTGGTCTCCAGCGAGAGCACCAGATTGCGCCGCCCGTCCCACCGATAGGTGATCTCTCCTTCCAGACGGTTGGGGCCAGAGTCGATGCTCGCCTTGCTGAGCTCGAGCCGGCCAGGGCCGAGGCTCAACTGTCCGCTGAGAGCGAACCCGGCGTCGCTGGGCGCATCCGCGAACTGGGTGCCGCGGGCGGCCCAGGCCAGAAATCGGTTGAGATTGGCCCCGCGCACCAGGATCTCGCCGTCGAATGCTTCCGCCGTACCGGATCCGGTCAGCGCGCCGGTCACGTCCACGCGGGAGCCGCCGGGCAGGGCGGCATGGAACTCTTTGATGGTGAGTCCGGCGCCGGCGTTCTCGATGGCCACCACGAGGTTGCTCACCATGTCACCGGCGAGCGTGGCCTGGTCGATCGTGAGCCGGGCCGCTACGTCGGCCTGGGTCGGCAGGAAGCCGGTGACACTGGAAGCTAGACTACGAAGAGCCTGGAGTGCGTTCGAATTCGAAGGAACGTCGGCGATCCTGTCGAGGTCGAGCCAGCGGGAGGTCAGGGTGGCCCGGATCACAGGCTTCTGGAGCCAGCTTGCTTCCGCAGTGCCCGTCAGCAGTTGCGGCTGGCCGTTCTGCTCGAAGGAGAATCCCAAATCGCTGAGCTTCGCGCTTACGGCGTTCGCGCTCACAGCGGCACGGACCTCGAACACCCCGCTGTGGAGAGCTGCAGGCGGGATCGCTTCGCTATCCGCCGACTGGACCGTGGTCGGCCGTAGCTCGCCCGTGCCGCTGGTCACCAGGATGGTCGCGGTGAAACTGCCATCGAATTGGGGACGCCCGACAAGGTCGACGATGCGGCCGTCGAAGGTATAGGCATTGCCCGACTTGGGCGCGCGCACAGCAAGCTTCAACCGCGTGCTGCCGTCCGGATCGGGCGGCGCTGTGGAAGCGCGCACCTCCCGAATGTCGTCATTCCACCGGACGTCCGCGCGCAGCCGGTAAGGGCCTTCGAGCGCTGGAGCGGACAGCTCGCCCTCGGCGATCTCGATTTTCGCCAGCGGCTCGCCGCTGACACCATGAACAGCAATTATGCCATCTGTGATTTTGACCGACTGCAGGGTGAGCCCGCGCGGTACGAAGGGCAGATCCGCCCGGCTGATCTTGAATGTGCGCCAGTTGCCGCCACCGTTCTCGTGAATCTGCAACCTGAGGACCGGTCGCTCGATCTCGACCTGCCTGGCCTCGACAATTCCCTGCAGCAGCGGCGGCAAGGCGAGCCACATCGTGAAGCTGTCGGCACGGAAGAACGCCTCGCCGGCCGTGGCATCGGCTATGCGCGGCTTTTCGAAACTGATGTAAGGCGCAGGCAAGAGGCGGAGAGAGACGTCGCCGCCCACGCGTACCTCACGGCCCAGCATGCGCGAGGCCTCCGTCTCGAAAACGCCGCGATAGGCGTTCCAATCGACCGCGTACGGCACCGCAAACAGCGCCGCGAGCAGCACCACGATCAGACCGGCGATCCAGAGGAGGGCGCCGTTCATGCCCAATCAACCCCGCGTAATGGTGGTATCGTCCGCATCAGGCCTCATCCAAGCCCCGTCGGGCACGATCCACTTCGGAACAGCCAATTGAACCGTGTTCCGCCGTGAACACTGCCGTTGCTCCGACGTTCCGCCCCGATTTATCGCACAGCTCGCCCGAACATGGGACATCTTTCCGGCCTCACACACCGAAGGTTGTACAACAGGCTGTGCGTGGCTGCCGCAGGCACCGGAATTGCCGCTTTCGGCGTGCTATATTCAAGTCATGCAGTCGAATCGTAAGCACCAGATGCAGGGCGAGGATGCGCTTGCGCCCGCGGCGCGGAAAGAAGGCAAGGCATCCCTCAAGCCGGATCTGCCCATCTCCCAACGGGCGTTGCGGGCGGCGGAGCCACCCTATCTCGCGGGCCTGAACGAGGCGCAGCGGCAGGCGGTCGAGACCCTGGACGGCCCCGTGCTGGTGCTGGCCGGCGCGGGAACCGGCAAGACGCGGGTGCTGACGACGCGAATTGCTCACATCCTCGCCACCGGGCGAGCGCGCCCCAGCCAGATCCTCGCCGTCACCTTCACCAACAAGGCGGCACGCGAGATGAAGGAGCGGATCGGGCAGCTCATCGGCGGGGCCGTCGAGGGCATGCTTTGGCTCGGCACCTTCCATTCGATCAACGCCAGGATCCTGCGCTACCACGCCGAGCTGGTGGGGCTGAAGAGCAGCTTCACGATCCTAGATACCGACGACCAGATCCGGCTGATGAAGCAGGTGATCGAGGCCGGCGGCGTCGACAAGGACCGCTGGCCGGCCCGGCAGCTCGCCGCCCTGATCGACAGCTGGAAGAACCGGGGCTTCGGCCCGGCCCAGGTGCCGGCAGGCGAGAGCTTTGCTTTTGCCAACGGCAAGGGCGCGGCGCTCTATGCCGACTATCAGAAGCGGCTGAAGGAGCTCAACGCCGTCGATTTCGGCGACCTGCTGCTCGAAAGCCTGCGGCTGCTGCGCGAGCATCCGGACGTGCTGGCCGACTACCAGCGCCGCTTCCGGTTCATGCTGGTCGACGAGTACCAGGACACGAACGTCGCGCAGTATCTCTGGCTACGGCTGCTGGCACAGGGCTCGGCTTCTCCCAACCTGTGCTGCGTCGGTGACGACGACCAGTCGATCTACGGCTGGCGCGGGGCCGAGGTGGAAAACATCCTGCGGTTCGAGAAGGACTTTCCCGGCGCGAAAGTGATCCGGCTGGAGCGCAACTATCGCTCGACCGGACACATTCTTGGAGCTGCGTCGCAGCTCATTGCCCACAACCGCGGACGCCTTGGCAAGACGCTGCACACGGACGATGGCCTCGGCGAGAAGGTGATCGTCACCGGGGTCTGGGACGACGAGGAGGAAGCCCGCATCATCGGCGAGGAAATCGAGAAGCTGCAGCAAGCCGGACAGCCGCTCAACGACATCGCCATCCTGATGCGTGCCTCGTTCCAGATGCGTGCCTTCGAGGACCGCTTCATGACGCTCGGGCTGCCGTATCGGGTGATTGGCGGCCCGCGGTTCTATGAGCGCCAGGAGATCAAGGACGCGATCGCCTACCTGGAGGTGACGCTCAATCCGGCCAACGATCTCAAGTTCGAGCGCATCATCAACGTGCCGAAACGCGGGCTGGGTGACACGTCGCTGAAGCGCATCCACGCGCTCGCCCGCGCGACGGACATGCCGCTTTACCATGCGGCCCGCTCCATCACCGAGACGGAGGAGATCACCGGCAAGGCCCGGAAGTCGCTGATGGAGCTGATCAACTCGTTCGAGCGCTGGCGCGGGCTCGTGCCCTCCATGAAGCACACGGAGCTCGCCGAGCTGATCCTCGACGAGTCCGGCTATACGGCGATGTGGCAGCAGGACAAGTCGCCCCAGGCCCAATCGCGGCTGGAGAACCTGAAAGAGCTGATCCGCTTCATGCACGAGTTCGACTCGCTCGCCGGCTTTCTCGAGCACGTGTCGCTCGTCATGGATACCGATCAGGCGGACACCGGCGATCGCGTCTCGCTGATGACGTTGCACGCAGCCAAGGGCCTGGAGTTCGACGTCGTCTTCCTGCCCGGCTGGGAGGAAGGGCTGTTTCCGCATCAGCGCTCTCTCGACGAGAACGGCCAGGCGGGCCTGGAGGAGGAGCGGCGCCTCGCCTACGTCGGCCTGACGCGTGCCAGGCGGCATGTGCAGGTCTCGTTCGCGCAGAACCGCCGCATGCGCGGGCTCTACCAGGCAGCCGTTCCGTCGCGGTTCGTCGACGAGCTGCCGCCGCAGCACGTCGAGGTCGTAGAGGCGCCGAGCCGGTTCGGCGGCGCCTATTCGGCCTTCGACCGGATGGCGAACCCCTACGGCCGCAGCCGCTTCGATGACGTGGGCAGCTTCCAGACGAATTATCAGACGCCCGGTTGGCAGCGCGCGCAGCAGCGCTGGCAGCAGGGGCATCAGCCGAAGCGTGGTCCGGTCGTGATCGAGGGTGAGCTCGTCGCCTCCTCCACCGGGCAGCCCTCGTCCTACAACGTGGGCGAGCGGGTGTTCCACCAGAAGTTTGGTTACGGCGAGGTGGCGGAAGTCGACGGCAACAAGCTGACGGTCGACTTCGACAAGGCGGGGCGCAAGCGGGTGGTGGACAGCTTCGTGGATCGGGTTTGACGGGGAGCGAATAACGAATGGCCAGTAGCGAATAGGGGTGGCGAACCCGTGCGGGTGGCGGCTAGAGCCGACTCGGGTTGTATGCCAACTCAGCAACTCGCCATTCGTTACGTCACAAATCGCCAAAATCAGTGGTCGAATGACACAATTCGACCATCACCACGATAGATGTTCGACCCCGGAATTGTTAGTCCGAGGGGAGTTCAGAGTAATGGTGTTCACGCGCAAGCCCGAACCGAGGTCCGGCAACGTCGACCCGCTGCAGATCAAGACCATGGACCATCAGGCAACAGGCACTCCGACACCCACTCCGATGCGCAGCAATGGCTTTTCCGGCACGTCGGGCCAGGATGCCGACGAATCCGTGATCGGCAACGACCTCACCATCGAGGGGCAGGCGATCACCATCCGCTGCCAGGGCTCGCTGCGCGTCAACGGCAACATCCAGGCCGACCTGCACAGCATGAAGCTGACGGTGGGCGAAGAGGCCGTCATCAACGGCACCATCGCGGCCGAGACGGTGGACGTCTACGGCAAGGTGCAGGGGGCGATCCTGGGCTCGCGCGTCGTGCTGCACGAGAGCGCCGTGGTCGAGGGCGACATTCACAGCCAGGCGCTCGCGATCGACCAGGGCGCCAGCTTCGACGGCCGTTCCCGCAAGGTGAAAGACCCCTCGGAAATCGCGCCGCAGCTCACCTCTCCGAACAGAACGACGAGCTGAGCGACGGGCCGCTGGTGCTGCGGCGGCGGACGTTTCTCGATTGAATGAACTTCGCGTTTCTCCCTCTCCCGGCGGGGAGAGGGGGTTCGGGCGATTGCTGCTGCTCATCCCTCACCCGGCCCTGCGGGCCGACCTCTCCCGGAGAGAAAGGTAGAGCGGCTGCGTGCTGCTAAGCGTGTCACTTCATCCTCAAGCGCTCTTTGCCCGCTTCTGAGAGCGGGGTCGAGCGGCGCGTGTGTTCAGCGCGACGGCGGCATGGATGAGTGCTTTGAAAGCGTCCTCATCGATTTTGTCGCCCTCATGGAGATCGATGGCACGTCTCACGTTGCCGTCGAGGCTGGCGTTGAAGAGGCCCGTAGGGTCCTCGAGCGAGGCACCCTTGGCGAAGGTCAGCTTCACTTTGTCCTTATACGTCTCGCCGGTGCAGATGATCCCGTCGTGCGACCACACCGGGACGCCGGCCGGGTTCGACGGCTTCCGCCATTTCACCTCCTCGACCACCTCGGGGGCGGCCTCTTTGATGAGCTGCCGGATGCGCGCGAGCATCGCGTCGCGCCAGTCGGTGATTCCCTTAATTTTTGCATCGACCAGTTGAGACGGAGAGTTACCCTCCTCTCCTTCCTTCGCCGCGATCTTCCTTTTCATGATTGCCGTCGCTTTCTCAGGATTGACCGTTGCTCACCTGCACACTCGCGAGTTCATCGATCCGTGCAACGACGTAATCCACGTGCGGTCGCAATCGCGGGCCGAGTGCGCTCCAATTCTCCGGCGTCTCGCCGCGGTAAGTGGCTCGAGCGTGTGCAAGAACGGCCCTGTGCTCCTCCGGGAGGCGAGTAAGTGCCCAGCTCGCCGCTTCATCCTTCGGGCGGATCTCACCGGTCGCGAGTGTTGTCCAGATGCGCGCCAGCGTGAGCAGTCCGTTCCGGACGTCGTCCCCCTCCTCGATGCCCGGCATCAGGACTGGGACGGTGTCGCGCATGGCCCGGACGAGATCGGCGCGCGGCACCGGCTCCAGGACAGCAGAAATCGGCTCGCCGAACAGTGGCACGGACGCACGGCGAGCCGTCTCGACAAGAACCGCGACGTCTGGGTCGGCTTTCGGCCATTCCGGTAGCTTGCCCCGCTCGAATTCGGCGCGCATCCAATCGCCGTACTGCAGTTCAATGCTCGGTGGGTAACGCCACGGCACGAGCGCCGAGCGAGCGACGATCGAAAGTTCAAGCGAGCGGGCTGAGCCCCGGATGCCATGTCGTCCGGAAATAGGCAGGAGCTGCCGGATAATCGCGGCCTGCGCGTCGCTGTTCAGCGATTGGTTGGAAACAACGAGAATGTCGAGGTCGCTGCTCGGACGCAACCCGCCCGCGACGGCGGACCCGTAGAGGCAGGCCGCGCATACAGCCTCGCCGAGAACATCGCGGACGATGTCGACAGTGGCTGCGATCTGGGCGTGCGACTCTGGTTCGTTCGCAAGGGCGGGAATCATGACCGCGAAATCTGGCCTCTCACATCCTCTCCCCCGGCAGGGCCGCAGCCTGCCTCACCCAATCCGCAAACTGCGCCTCATCGAACTCATCACCCTCGAAAATGTCCAGATACCGCACATCCTTCTGTTTCGACGTGCCCGGCGGCATCGGATTGAGCGACGCCCCGCGGAAGAACGCCACCTTCACGTACCTAGTGAAGCAATGAAAGCTGAGGAACCAGACGTTGTCCTCGACGCCATAGAACGGCGAGTTCCATTTGACGGCCTTGCGCACGCCAGGGACTGTGCGCGCGATGATCTCGTCGAGGCAGCGTCCAACGTCACGTTTCCAGCCTGGCATGGCCGCAATGTAGGCCTGTACGGGAGCGTCGCCGTAGCCCTTGGGGATCTGAGGATTGCCGCCCGTGAGGAGGACCGGCTCTCCGGAAGCCGGTTTGGCTGCGGGCTTTTTCGCGGCTTTCGCCGGCTTCTGGGGCGTCCTGCCCGCTATCACGCTACTTCTCGCGATTGGCTCACGCCTCCTGGCGTTTCGAGGTGATGATGTCCCAGGCGATGTTGATCCGCTTCATGCGCTCTTCGCGGAGCTGCCGGTCCGCTTCGTCCTTGGCCAGATCGGGGTGCCAGCAGGCGCGCAGAGCATCGACGAGCTTCTTCAGCGTCCGCATGCTGACGTCGGGATTCACGCCAAGCGCCTCGTAGGCCTCGTACTTGTCACGCGGCGGCTCGCGGCTGGTGAAGCCGCCGCCCGAAAGACTGCGATAAGCGCCCTCGACGATATCTCTGAGCCGATGCAGCTCGCGCACGATCCGTTGCAGGCGGTTGCGCATGCGGCGCCATTCCTCCGGCTCGGCCGGAGACGCCGTCATCACGGCCGTCAGGAACTGTTCGAGGTTGCGCATCTCCCGCTGCAGCACACGCCGCAGCGGGGCGACACCCTGCAGCTCGTCCATCCGGGCATCGATCTGCTGCAGCATCGATTGCGCTGTCCGGCAGAGCTCGCCACACATCTTCTCGTCGGTCGGAGCCAGCAGCGCGGTTCCCGTCGCCACCTTGCTGACGGATGATGGTCCGGCGCTGAAGGCCGGCCCGCTGCTCGTCGCCGCCCTGAACTCAGGGGTTGGCTGATCGTGAGAGGCCCGGAACGCCGACGCCCGCGCTCGCCTCGAACGCGCCGAATACCAGCCGATGCCGGAAAGCAGACCGGATAGCAGGGCAAGTCCCATCAGAACGGCGGTGAACTGCTGGCTCGAACGCAGATCCTTGAGATGCCCGGAGAGCGGCGCCAGCGTGGCGTTGGCCTGATCCCAGAGCCAGGATGTCAGCTTGTTGTCCGCAAGGTTGATGGAGAACGACCAGTCGGGCAACGACCACTCTCGCAGCGACGAAGCAGGCTCGTGCTGGTCCAGCTCGGCGACCCGCACGTTCTCCGGCGGCGCGGCTGCGATGGCCTGCGAAACGCTGCGTGCAAACGTCTGAACGCCGTCTGCCTCGGAGCTCTGGACGCCTTCCGTCACCGGACCGTCGGCCCGCCGGAAAGCGCCGGTGGAAAGCTCCAGGGAGTCAGCTCTCCGCGGGCGGTCGGCCTGGGTCGGCGCAGGGACCGGCGGGGGCGCGTCATAGGCCTCATACACGCGCTCGAATTGCTCTTGCTGCGCATTCGAGGCGTCTGCAGGGGAAACCTCATCCTCGTCGGGCTTTTCTGCGATCTGCAACTCACCAGAGGATGAGCCGACCGAAGGCGGAAGCGGCCGGTTCTGCTCAGCCGAGGCCGTCGCCGGGGGAAGCTCGATGAACCGCGCGCCGACCTCATGCACGGGAGCGAACCGCTGCGGGAGGACCCAGATTGTCCTGTTCGACTCGGCGACCTCCCAGGGCTCGCACTCGCGCATGAACGACTTGTCGGGGCCGGCCCCCTCACATTCGCCAAGCCGGCTCGCCCGCGGCGGTACGATGTGCACCTGCTCGTTTCGGACCCACGCGCGGGTGCCGCTGGCTGCCATCAGAGCCGCGGAAACATCGCTCCACGACACGGTCCCGCCACCGCAGGCCAGGTCGAACTTGTAAACCATCACACGCCGGCAGCGATTGTCGCCACCAGCTCTGCAGGCTGTGAAGACCTGGCGCTCCCGCCGCGAGACGATCTCGTGCGCCGTCGGCTGGGAGGCATGCAGGATCAACCGGCCCGCACGGAACTCGCAGCTCGCAGGCAGGACGACGGCATCGCGCGCAACTGCATTGCCCACGCCCAGCACGAGGAGCAACGCAAAACCGAACAGGCGCGGCATGATTTGTGATTGCACGAGCAGCCCCCATGCCCCGCAGGACAGCATTCAGCTTATCTGATCGGCAAGAGCGGCATGACTGTGACATTGCAACGGATTTTACAAATGTTGCCTAACGGCCGCACGGATTTCTTATGCTCAGATCAAAGAAAACTCTGCTAGCACAAGCACTCGCGCAGAGGGTCGAACCCGGATTATTCTGAAGCCGCAGGTTCCTGTCGCGCCGTCAAGCCGACAATTTCAAGAAGACTTTCTGCCGTGGCGCACCTCTCGTAAAGAACAAGGGCGGCCAGCTGGTAAGGATTCGAGAGAGATCGGGGAGGGGTTCCTCATGTCGGCCGTGCCATCGAACGCAAGCCGCGTTCAGCTTCGGGATGAAAGGACCAGCCGCGAGCCGGCGTCTGATGGAGAGGCAGGCTCCTACCCCCTCAATGGTCACGGGAATGAGGAGCTCGAGCCGGACGCGATCGCGGATGAGCGGGAGCGGTTCATTCCGGTCACGCGGTTCGCGCTCATCGATCGCCTGACGGAGCCGCACATCTGGCCGAATGGTCAGGCGGCGGATGCGCGCCGTTTCTTCCGCTATCTGGACTACTGGCGCCAGCAGCAATACGGCGCCCGCCTTCTGGGCCTCGAGCAGGACTACGAGCCCTTCAGCCCTGACAGCGATCTGCTGATGACCCGCAGCTACACCGAGGAGGAACGCAGGCTCCTGCAGCAGCGCGTGGTGGCCGGCATCGACAGCCTCCTGAAGCAAGCCAACTACACGCGGATCAATCCGCAGCAGGTCGAGCTGATCCTGACCCGGGAATCTCACTACGGGCTCGACCTGCACGTGGACCTCGACGCCTTCGAAGAGCTGCTGATCTACTATCGCGGCGCGACCACCCGGACGCATCACCGCCGCTCGTTGAAATCGTTTCTGCGCAAGCAGGAGATCGACGTTCCGATATTCCGGCGCCTGTTCGTGCTGTTCAAGCTCAAGTCGGAAGAGCAGAGGATCGAAGAGCTCGTGCGCGAGCGGGGCGTCTCACGCGGCGCCGCGAGCAGGGCCGTGCGCCGGATGCGCCGCCTTCTGGCGCCGGAGGTGAGGGACGACCTCATCTACATGAAGCTGTTCAAGAACATCCCGCGGTCGGACATCGAGATGATCTTTCCCAACACCCGGGTGAGATTCCGGCCGTTCGACAAGCTCAAGCTGGGCATCACGAGCAGCGCCGGCGTTGGCATGGGAGCCTTCAGTGCCGCGGGCAAGCTGGCGCTCCTGACGACCAACCCTCTGGCGGCGGCGGGGGCTGTTTTCGGTCTCGGCGGCATCATCTTCCGGCAGTGCAGGAGGTTCCTGAACGAGCGGCAACGCTACATGGTCATTATGGCCCAGAACCTCTATTTCCATGCCATGGCGGATAACCGCGGCGTTCTCATCAAGCTGGCGAGCCGCGCCGCCGAGGAGGACATGAAAGAGGAGATCCTCCTCTACGCTGTCCTGGCCAAGGGGCCGGTCCGCCGCTCCGACCTGCCCGAGGTGGACCGGGTGATCGAACGCTACATGGAGGAGACGTTCGGCGTCGACGTCGATTTCGAGATCGAGGACGCGCTCGAGCGACTGATTGCGGAAGGCATCGTCAGCGAGGCAGCGGACGGGACGCTGCATACACTTCCGCCTGCGGAGGCGGCGCGCCTCATCGATCGGAAATGGGATGCATTTTTGGACCTGCTGCCCGGCTCGGGCGAGGTGGAAGGGACGGAAATGCGCGACGGCAACCTCGCGCAAGCCAATGTGAGCGCCACGGCCTGACGGTTTGCCCGATCGACAAAACAGCTTTTGCAGGATAGGTCCGCGCCAGAAGCCATCGTGCCCTGCGGGGCGCTTCGGAACAGGCCATGCCATCATACAAGATCACGATTGCCGTCGATGAGCAGGAGATGGCGCGCACCCTCACCGGAGCACTGGAGAACCTGATCGAACCCTCACCCGACGCGCTCACCCAATTCGAGGCCGGAGAAGGCTGGCTGATCGAGGGGTATTACCAGGAGCGGCCCGATGTGGCTGAATTGACCCGGGAGCTCGCTGCGGTTCTGCCGTTTTCACCTCCGCCGATCGGGATCGAGGAGGTCCCAGACGAGAACTGGGTTGCGATCTCGCAGGCGGCCCTGCCGCCGGTCAGCGCAGGCCGCTTCACGGTCCACGGCAGCCACGACCTCGGAAAAGTGGCGCGGGGACCCAATACGCTGCTGATCGATGCGGGTGAGGCCTTCGGGACGGCGCACCATGCGACCACACAAGGATGCCTCATTGCCCTCGACGAGTTGACGCGCCGGCGGAGCTTCGATCGCGTGCTGGACCTCGGTTGCGGCTCGGGCGTATTGGCCATCGCCGCGGCGCGCGCTCTACCGAATGCGCGGATCGAGGCCAGCGATAGCGATCCGCAGGCGATTGCCGTCGCGCACACGAATGCGCGGCTGAATGGCGAGGCCGGCCGCATCCGCCTGCGCGTGGCCGAAGGTCTCGCACGGGGGCGCACTCGCGCGGCTAGCTACGATCTGATCCTGGCGAATATTCTGGCGGATCCGCTGGTGGCGCTTGCGCCGGACCTGGCGCATGCGCTCGCTCCAGGCGGTATCGCCGTCCTGTCTGGACTGTTGGAGCGGCAGGCGGCCTCTGTGATTGCCGCCTACCGTTCACACGGCTTCTCGCTGTTGAGCAACCGGCGTCTCGCCGGCTGGTCGACCCTGGTGCTGATCAGAGGTCCCAAGGCTGCCGATGCGTGCCCATACGCTCCGCCCAGGCCCGCGGCGTGAATCGCTCGCAGGCCCGAATTCGATGAATCTCGTCTTCTGCGATGCCGATGTCGCGCAGCATCGAGTCGGGTAGAGTGGCAAGATGCTGGCGTACCCGATATTCCTCTGCCGCGGCCCGAATCCGCTTCAGTATGGTTGAAAGCAGCTGCCGTAGACGGAGGCCGACTGGTTCCCGGTCGGCGTTGACTGATGTGTGCGCGTTCAGCGCCGTGGAATGTGATGACGTGCTCATGATCTCATGTCCTCTCGGCAAACAGCACCTCGGCTGGGGGTGATTTCCCAGCCGAAGTGACGACGGGGTGCCTGTGGGAAGTGGAGTGGTTCAGGCGGCTGCCAGCTCGGGCAGACGGCGCTCTATGCGGATCTGACGGATCTGCTCGTCCGTGTAGCCGAGCGCAGCAAGCCGGGCATCGCTCATGTTCGAGAGGTAATCCACCAGATACCGATGGGCCTGCGCCTCGCGGGCGGCAAGGAGCCGATCGAACAGGCGCTGAAGCAAGCCATTCGACTTGCCTCTCGACATGGGTGTATCTGAGATGGTGTAAGTGGTTGGTGTGCTCATGGTCAGCTCATCTCTGCTAGTATTTTTGCTGAGGGGCCGGTCTGAGCGCCGCCCTCCCCAGCGGTTAACAGTTATATAGTCTCTCCTTCGCACTTGCGGTAGACTGAGTGTGCAATGCAGCAATGCGGTCGGCGCATGCTGATCGATACGTTGCTTCGAACGACCGTCACAATCGATTCGAGTCGTGTACGGAGCGCGCGCGAATTGGCCTGAGTCGAGCCCGGAGATCATGATGTTTCAGAGCTTCGAAGCCCCCACCGGCCTGGAAAACGCGGTCGACCGCGTGAAACAACTCCGTGCTTTGATGGCGCAGCTCGGGGTGGACGCACTTCTGGTCCCGCGGGCCGACGAGCACCAGGGCGAATATGTGCCCGCCTCGGCGGAGCGACTGAAGTGGGTCACCGGATTTTCTGGATCGGCAGGCCTCGCTGTTATTGCGCGGCAATCGGCAGCTTTATTCGTGGACGGGCGGTACACGGTACAGGCCCGGGCGCAGGTCGACACGAAGACATTCGAGATCCTGCAGGTGCCGCAGGCTCGCCCCTCGGACTGGTTGTCACAGAAGCTGAAATCAGGCGCTGTCGTCGGCTTCGACCCGCGGCTGCACACGGTGAGCGAGGTTGAGCGGCTGACGGATGCGCTGGCGGAGCGCGGCATCAAGTTGAGACCGCTGAGCCGCAACCCCGTCGACCGGCTCTGGGGTGCGAATCGGCCACCCCCGCCCGCAGGCAAGGTCCGGCCGCACCCCTTGCAGTACGCCGGCCGGTCGGCAGAGGAGAAGATTGCTGCACTGCAAAAAAGTCTGAAAGAGGATCAGCAGGACGCCGTAGTGCTGACCTTGCCGGACTCGATCGCTTGGCTGTTCAACATCCGCGGCAGCGATGTCGCGCACAATCCCGTGCCGCTCGCTTTCGCCATCGTGCCGGCCTCGGGCAAGCCGGAGCTGTTCATCGCGCGCGAGAAACTCGACGCGGATGCCAGGGCGCATCTCTCCTTCGCGAAGGTAAGCAGCCCTGACAAGCTTGCCGAGCGGCTGGCTCGTCTGAAGGCCGCCAACAAGCGCGTGCGGCTCGATCCCGACACGGCCTCCTGGTGGTTTGCGCGCCAGCTCGGGGGAGCGCGCAAAATCGTGCGGGGGCAGGATCCCTGCATTCTGCCCAAGGCCCGCAAGAACGAGACTGAGATCAAAGGCGCGCGCGCTGCGCATCTGCGGGACGGAGCCGCCTTCGCGCGCTTTCTCGCCTGGCTCGATCGGGAGGCTCCGAGCGGAAAGCTGGACGAGATCAGCGTGGCGCGGAAGCTCGAGGAGTTCCGGGCCGAGACGCAGGCCCTGAAAGACATCAGCTTCGACACGATCTCAGGCGCCGGTCCCAACGGGGCCATCGTGCACTACCGTGTCACCGAGGCAACGAACCGTCAACTGAAGCCCGGCGAGCTCTACCTCGTCGACTCCGGCGGCCAGTACCTCGACGGCACGACCGACATCACGCGCACGATCGCCATCGGCCAGCCGACGGCCGAGATGTGCGAGCGCTACACCCTCGTCCTCAAGGGGCATATCGCGATCGCCACGGCGCGTTTCCCCAAAGGCACGCGCGGCATCGAAATCGATGCTTTCGCCCGCCGTGCCCTGTGGGAGAAAGGACTCGATTTCGACCACGGGACCGGTCATGGCGTGGGCAGCTATCTTTCGGTCCATGAAGGGCCGCAGTCGATCTCCCGCCGCGGCATGGCTCCGCTCGAGCCGGGCATGATCGTCTCCAACGAGCCCGGATACTACAAGGAGGGCGCCTACGGAATCCGCCTGGAGAACCTCGTCCTCGTGACAGGTCCGGAAATCCCGCCCGGCGGCGATCGCGAGATGCTGAGCTTCGAAACCTTGACGCTCGCCCCCTTCGATCGGCGCCTGATCCGGCCGGACCTGCTGACGTCAGCCGAGCTGGATTGGCTGAACAGCTATCACGCCCGCGTCGGCAAGATCATCGGAGCCGAGCTGGGCCCCGACGACCGGGCCTGGCTCGCCGCCGCTACGGCGCCGATCGGTTGAGGGGGGCTTTGCCGGACAGCGCAGCTCGTGAGCAGCCCATGTTTCGGGCAGGCGGGAGCGAGAGTTGTCGATGACCGGCATGGGCAGCTCCTCGTCGTTCAAAGGCCCGTGCGGACGCCGCTGATCGTCGGCAGTATGTCATCCGCTATGGCCGCGATGTCACCCGAACGGACAAGCCGTCCGGCCGCCACCAGGTCGGGATGAAGATGGCGGTCGTCATTGAGGGGCGGGACCTCGGCGCGGACGCGGGCGCGGACCTGTTCCAGAATGCGGCTCGACTTCAGCGGTGCATGGAAATCACAACCCTGAGCGGCTGCGAGCAGCTCTATGCCGATCACGCTGACCGCATTCTCGATCATCGGCGACAGACGGCGCGCGCCATGTGCCGCCATGGAGACATGGTCCTCCTGGTTGGCTGATGTCGGAATCGAATCGATGCTCGCCGGGCTGGCACGCTGCTTGTTCTCGGAAACCAGTGCAGCCGCAGTGACCTGCGGGATCATGAAGCCGGAGTTCAGCCCCGGCTTTGGCGTCAGGAAGGCCGGCAATCCCGACAGCACCGGATCGACCAGCATGGCGATGCGCCGTTCGGCCAGCGAGCCGATTTCGCAAATGGCGAGCGCGATCATGTCCGCGGCGAAGGCGACCGGCTCGGCGTGGAAGTTGCCGCCCGAAAGCGCGACGCCGTCCTCCGGAAAAATCAATGGGTTATCGGAGACGCCGTTGGCTTCGGTTGCAAGCGTCGATGCCGCCTGCCGCAACACGTCGAGCGCCGCGCCCATCACCTGCGGCTGACAGCGCAGGCAGTAAGGATCCTGCACGCGCTCGTCGCCGGTCAGATGCGAGGCCCTGATCTCGGAACCTGCAAGCAGTGCACGCAATGCATCAGCCGTTTCGATCTGGCCGCGGTGGCGGCGCAGTGCATGGATGCGCGGATCGAAGGGCGCATCGGAACCCCGGGCCGCGTCCGTCGACAGTGCGCCGGTGACGAGCGCCGAGCGGAACAGGTTTTCTGCCTCGAACAGGGCCGCCAGTGCGTATGCGGTCGAGAACTGCGTCCCGTTGAGCAGCGCCAGTCCTTCTTTCGCGCCGAGCGTCAGCGGCGCTAGCCCAACTGAAGCCAGCGCCTCGGCGGCACCGACGTTCTTGCCGTCGATTGCAATTTGGCCCACGCCGATCATGGCAGCAGCCAAGTGCGCCAGTGGCGCCAAATCCCCGGAGGCGCCGACGGAGCCCTGCTGCGGCACCACCGGCGTCAGGCCGCGCGCCAGCATCGCTTCGAGCAGCTCGACGGTTGCCAGGCGCACGCCCGAGGCGCCTTGCGCCAAGCTCGCCAGCTTCAGCGCCATCATCAGGCGTACCACTGGGGCGGGAGCCGGATCGCCGACGCCGGCAGCGTGCGACAGCACGATATTGCGCTGAAGCGCTTCAAGATCCGCTGGCGCGATACGGACGCTGGCAAGCTTTCCGAAGCCTGTATTGATGCCGTAGACCGGCTCGCCTTTCCGAACGATCGCGGCTACTGCGTCGGCGGCCGCCTGAAGCCTGTGGCGGCTGGCGGGAGTGAGTAGCGAGACATGCGCCCCCTCATAGATGGCGCACCATTGCGCCAGGGGGACGTCGCCGGGAACCAGCTCCAGTGCTTTCGTCACTGTCCTCTCCACATGGGCGGATGCAGCGGGTTGAAGCCCATGCAGTAAACGATCTCAAGCGGTCGTTCGATGTTCCAGATGGCGGCAAGGTCATTCTAGTCGCGGCCGCCAGGACCTTGGCTGTTGCATCACGTTCCGTAGACCGAAGCTGAGCGTCGCATTTCAGCCATCAATGCTGATGCGCGTATGGCCGTTTTGCTGGCCGCCTCCCGCGGGGTCGCCTGTCTGTGCGTCGAGCGGCGGACCTGGCGTAGCAGCGACGATCATGTTTGTCCGCCAGATATTTCTTGGAGATGCCTACCGCCTCGTCCGCGCGGTTCGGGCCGGGGCTTGACGAACGGCTTTCCGGCGGCGCAACACCGATTGGAGCGTGTTCAGCAATCATGACTCTCCGCAAAGCCCGCGCCGGGCGTCCCATGCCAGATTGCATCCTCTCGAGATCTCCTCGCATGGGCACACAGGACACATCGGAGTTTCCCAATGGGCGGGCCGAAACCCCAACGTCTGATCGTCGGCATCAGCGGCGCCTCGGGCGCGGCTTATGGCGTCGCCGCGCTCAGGATATTGCGGGAGCTTGGCTTCGAAACACATCTGGTCATGACGCGCGCGGCCGTGATCACCGCCGCACACGAGCTTTCGCTGAAAGTCCATGACATTCAGGAGTTGGCGAGCGTCGTTCACCGCGTCGACGATATCGCGGCCTGCATAGCAAGTGGTTCGTTCCAGACCCTCGGCATGCTGGTGGCGCCCTGCTCGATCCGCAGCCTGTCCGAAATCGCCTACGGGACGACGTCGAACCTGCTCACGCGCGCCGCGGACGTCGTGCTGAAGGAACGGCGGCGGCTCGTTCTGATGGTGCGCGAGACCCCGCTGCATCTCGGCCACCTCAAAGCGATGACCCAAGCTACGGAAGCTGGCGCGGTGATCATGCCGCCAGTGCCCGCGCTTTATGCCAAGCCAGGCTCCATCGACGACATGGTCAGGCATAGCGTCGCTCGGGCTCTGGACCTGTTCGGGATCGATGCCGGCATTGTCGATCGCTGGGGTGAGCAACCGCTGCTGGCGACCGCGAATACTCGGGGCAGCGCCAAATCGGACGCGCCATGATGACGTCGCGCTGCGCTGCTAGTCCAAAATTGCTCCCCGAACCCGCAAGTACAATTTTTTCGAGTGCTGGATATGCCCTTTGACGAGGCGCGCAAGCTCGCGGCGATCACCACGCTTGAGCGCATCGATCATGGCCCAATGCTCTAGCCTCAGCGTTTCGAGCAGTTTCGGGTCGACGAGCGGATAAAGCCGCATGGCCCGTGACAGATAGGCGTAATGCCCGATGGCGTCGATGAGGAACTTGTTCCCGCAAGCCTCGAATATCGTTCGGTGAAAGACTTCGTTCGCCTCGTCGATACGGCGCGGATCACGCGCGGCAACCGCCTTGTCGTGCCGGCGTTGAATGGCGGTCAGCGCTGAAATGAGCTCGGGCGTGGCCGGTAGCGGCATGCGCTGTACGGCGCGACTGTGCAACGTCTCGCGCAGTTCGGCAAGATCCTCCACCTCTTCGCTCGTGAAATCTCGTACCGATGCACCACGATTGGGTGCGCGCACGACGATGCCCATGTGCTCGAGCTTGACAAGTGCTTGGCGCACTGCGTGACGCTTTGCCGAGAATCGCGCCATGAGCGCATCTTCCACCAGCCGCTCCCGCGGGCGCAGCGCGCCGAAGAGAATGTCGAACTCGAGACTGCGGACGATATCGGCGACGGTCGTCTCGCCGCCGGACGCCTCCGCGTGCTCTCGATCAGCCAAATCCAACCGGCCCACGGTATAATCCCCTGAAAACGGGCTGGCTCCCCCCCAGCAAGGCGACTCACTCGTCATCGCCATGATTATCAATAATCTAATTGACCGGCAACTCGCTATCGACTACGGTCGACAGGCAAGGCGGCGCGAGGCCAGCCAGGAGAAGGTCTGCAAAAAGGGGCGCGTGTTCGCGCCCAGGCTGCCATCCAGGGAGGAAGTGCGATGAGATCGAAGCTGCTTTCGGTGCTTGCCGGCGCCGCGCTGGCGTGGAATGCGCTTGCAGCCCAGGCCGCGGCTCAGACGAAGGAAATCACATTCTGGAGCCACTGGGCCGCAGAGATGCCCAAGCGGACCTTCGTCGAAAAAGTCATTGCAGATTTCGAGGCGAAAAACCCCGACATCAAAATCAAGGCGACCTGGTACGAGAAAACGGCCCTTTACGCGGCGCTGAAGACGGCGTTGCGCGCGGGGCAGGCACCGGACGTGTTCTACGCCGAGCCCGACCAGGTCGAATATATGGATAGTGGCTTCCTGCTCGATCTTTCCGAGCTCAACTGGGCGGCGGTCGAGCCCTGGGCGAAGGAAGCCTGGATGTATAAGGGCAAGCCCTACGGACTTCCGCTCGAGGCTTGGACGGTCGAGCTCTATTACAATAAAAAGATGCTCGACGAGCTCGGGGTGAAGCTGCCGGACAATCTGCAGCTCTCACCTGATGCCTTTCTCGATATGGTGAAGAAGGCCAAGGCGAAGGGCATCACGCCGATGTCGCTCGGCGCTGGCGATCGACCGTTCACGGGTGCGCACCTTGTTCACGAGGCGCTTCTGAAGAAGCTCGGTGTCGAGGACTATTCCAAGCTTCTGGCGGGTAAGCTTGCGTGGACGGACCCACGTGTCGTCGAGACTCTGACGTGGATCCGCAGTTTGACCGACGCGGGGCTTCTGCCGGCAACGTTCACGACGATGAAGCTCGCCGAGGCGCATATCTATTTCCATACAAACCCCGGCGCGCTCACTTTTCTGAACGGAAGTTGGTACACCTCGCGTGCATTCAATCCCGTCGACAAGGGCGGCCAGCCAGAGGATTTCCAGCTCGGCATCATGCAATTCCCGTCTGTTCCGGGTGCTGTCTGCAACGAGTGCCGCACCATAGCAGTCGGCGGCAGCTACGTGGCCAACGCGGAGACGGAGCATAAAGCTGAGGTCATTAAATTCCTGAACTCGTTTCTCTCGCCAGAAGTTGGCAATGAGTGGCTTGAAAACGTGAAAGTTCAGACCGGCATCAAGAGCGATCCATCGAAGATGAACGACAAGCAGGCGTCGGAGTACTTCGCGATGATCGCCAAGACCAATGCCGGCGCGAAATATCACTTCGGACTTCCCATTCAGGTGATGACCGGGAAGCCGAAAGAGGTGTTCACGCAGGTGTTCAACAACGCCTTCCCGGCCGGCAATATCAGTGTCGAGGACGCAGTGAAGCAGATGGACGCCGCCAACTGATCACAGCGGGGTGGGGCAGCGGCCGGGCTGGCGCGCTGGGGGGCGCGAAAGCCCGGCCGCATCTGTCGAAAGATCGGAATCGATCATGCCTGCATTTCGGGCCAAGGAGCTGAAAGGCGACGTGCGTCAGCCGTGGGGAACGATTGTCGCGTTCCTTTTGCCCGCACTGACATTCTACGTCGCGCTGACGGCCTATCCGGCGATCCGCACATTGTGGAACAGCTTTCACAGAGTATTGCCACGCCGCGAAGAGTTCGTGGGCATCGCGAATTACAGCGAGCTCATAAAGGATGAAATCTTCTGGAAAGCCGTCAGCAATACGGTGACCTGGGCGTGTATCTCGCCCGTGATCGAGGTTACGGTGGCCCTTCTGCTTGCGCTCGCGCTCTACGCCAAAGTGCCCGGCGCGCGCTTCTTCCGTGTCGCCTGGTTCACGCCCGTGCTGATGTCCTACATCGTCGTCGGCATCCTGTGGATGTGGATCTACAATTACGATTGGGGACCGTTGAATACGCTGTTGCGCGCGATCGGCCTCGGCGCGCTCGCCCAGCCTTGGCTCGGCAGCCCCGACACCGCGCTCGGCGCACTCATTCTCGTGACAAGCTGGATGTGGGTCGGCTTCAACATGGTCGTGCTGCTCGCGGCCCTGCATTCCCTGCCCAAGGACGTGATCGAGGCGGCGGAGCTCGACAATTGCGGCTGGTCCGCAAAGCTCGTGTTCGTCATCATTCCACTCATTCGTGCGACGCTGCTGAATCTCGTCGTCCTGTCTTTTATTGGAAAGATGAAGATTTTCGACCTGGTGTGGATCACCACCAAGGGCAATCCACTGTGGTCGACGGAAACTGTTTCGACCTATGTCTACAAGCGCGCCTTCGAGTGGACGACATTCGATCTCGGCTATCCCTCGACTATTGCAACCGTCTGGTTTGTCATCGTGTTGGCGACGGTGCTTCTCCTGACATGGCTGTTCCGCACGCGCGAGAAGCTCGAGTATTGAGGCACCAATGCCCGTCCTGACCCGCACGCTCGTGCTGCTGGCGTTAAGCCTTTACACAGCGTTCGCCGCGGGGCCGTTCGTCTGGGCGGCAATGCTGTCGCTCAGGACGACAACCGAGATCCACCTCAACCATTTCGCGTTTCCCAATCCCGCGCACTGGGAAAAATTCCCTGATGCCTGGTACAATTCGAATTACGCGACTTATTTCATGAATTCCATAGAGGTGGTGATTGCGGCGGTCGTTGTGCTGACCATCGTCGGAGCCATGGCGGCGCATTGCCTGGCGCGCTACCGGTTCCGGCTCAATCGTGTCATTTACTTCATTCTTTTCTCGACCATCATCTTCCCGCCGCAGATCACGATCATCGCGCTGTTCCAGATCCTCGTGAACTACGGCCTCTACAATTCCAAGCTCGGGCTGACGCTCGTTTACGTGGCGCTGCAATTGCCGCTGACGATCTACATTCTGGAGAGCTTCTTCGCCCGCCTTCCGGCCGATCTCTTCGATGCGGCGCGTATGGACGGCTATTCGGACTGGGAGATCTTCTGGAAGGTATCGCTGCCGATTGCGCTGCCTGCAGTGGCGACGACGGTCATTCTCAATTTCATTCTGCTCTGGAACGAGTTCCTGTTTGCGGTGGTGCTCATCACCGATGAAGCCAATCGCACCTTGCCGCTCGGCATCCAGAGGTTCATCGGCGACACGCAGGAGGACATCGGAATGATCGCAACCGGCCTGATGATTGCGATCGTCCCGGTGATCATCGTCTACGCGTTCTTCTCCGAAAAACTCATCCAGGGCATGACCGCCGGCGCTGTGAAGTAGGTGAGGGGTAATGGCCATCGTACGGCTGGAGCGACTGACCAAAATCTACGAACGGGCGCAGACACCCGCGGTAAAGGACGTGTCGGTGGAAATCGGACATGGCGAGTTCATGGTCCTGCTCGGGCCGTCCGGCTGCGGGAAAACGACGACGCTGCGCATGATCGCCGGGCTTGAGTCGATTTCCGACGGCACCCTTTCGATCGACGGTCAAATCGTGAATGGCGTCCCCGCCAAAGATCGCGATATCGCGATGGTTTTTCAGTCATACGCGCTCTATCCGCATATGACCGTGTGGGACAATCTCGCCTTTGGACTGAAACGCCGGTCGATTCCGCGCGATGAGATCGAGCGGCGTGTCAGGAACGTCGCCGCAACGCTCGGCCTTTCCGAGTTCCTGAAACGCAAGCCGCATGCGCTTTCCGGCGGACAACGGCAGCGAGTCGCACTGGGGCGCGCCATCGTTCGGAATCCAAAGGTCTTCCTGTTCGACGAGCCGTTGTCCAATCTCGACGCGGCGTTGCGGGTGTCGACCCGCGGTGAGATTGCGGCCCTGCATCGGCGTCTGGGCGCGACGATGATCTACGTGACGCACGACCAGGTCGAGGCGATGACGCTCGGCACGCGCATCTGCATCATGAGCAATGGCCGCGTGGCGCAGGTGGGAACACCGCTCGATGTCTATCACAATCCCGCAAGTACGTTCGTCGCCGGCTTTCTCGGCAATCCGCCCATGAACCTGTTTCCAGCGGTGGTGACGGACGATGCGGGCGGCCGCACGCTCGCGATCGGTAGTCTCAAGCTCACCATTCCGCCGGAACGCATGGCGCCGCTTCCGCCGGGCACGTCTGTGACGTTCGGCATCCGCCCCGAGCACGTCAGCGCTCATGGCCAGGGCAGGCCGACCGAAATTCCTTTCTCCTGCGAGGTCGTGCAGGTCGAGCGCCTCGGCGCCGAAACACTCGTCATCTCCGAGATCGCGGACTCCGGAGCCCGGCTCGTTGCGCGGTCGGGCGGTGATGTCGCGCTCGACCTGGGCGATCGCGTGACGCTTTACGCAGACCTTTCAGCCGCGCACGTCTTCGACGCCGCCGGCAACGCACTTCGTCAACAAACCGAAACGAGGTAACGGCATGGCCGAGCCAGCACAGTTGCGCATCCGCCGCGCATTTCCGCGTCCCTCTCGGGACGAGGTGGCAGCATTCGAGACCGCGCCGACGGGGTGGGTGGTGGACGCGCAGGGCCGCCGTGGCGCGCTTCCACATTGGATCCGGCCGCTGACGAAGGCGAAGCGCTTCGTCGGCACGGCCTTGACCGTGCGGACGCGGCCCGTCGACAATCTCGCGCCCTACGCCGCGCTCAAGTTCGCCCAGCCGGGCGACGTGCTTGTCGTTGCCACCGACGGCAGCGAGACCGCTTCGGTCCTCGGGGACATCCTGCTCGGAATGGCAAGGAACGCCGGCATCGTCGCGGCCGTCACCGACGGCCTCGTCCGCGATATCGAAGGTATCGACCGCGTCGGCATTCCGACGTTCGCGAAGGCGCTGTCACCCAACTCTCCGTTCAAGGATGGACCAGGCGAAGTCGGGCTTCCGGTGACCATCGGCGGCGTCGTCATCCATCCCGGCGATCTCATCGTGGGTGACATCGACGGCGTGGTGGTGGTCCCGCGCGCCGACGTCGCGACAACCGCAGCCGAACTCAAAGCGATCGCCGCCAAGGAGGAAAGAATGGAGTCGGTCGTGGCCGGCGGTGCCAAATATCCCGATTGGCTTGACCCTATCCTTTCCTCCTCGCGCGTACGCTTTGAGGACTGAATTCATTCCTGCCCTGGAGCGTTATCGGTCCCAATGAAAGCCGCCATGCCACCCGCGCGACCCAAAGTGCTCTACCTGAGCCACGCCACCGCCGATCTTTATGCGTTGATCAAAGATGTGGCCGGCGATCGCTTCGAAGTCATCACGCTTGAGCGCGACGATGACGACGAGCGATGCCGCCGGATTGCGGATTGCGATGCGGTGATCTGCGCCGCCACACGGCTGACGAAGCGCCATCTCGACGCCGCCCCTAAGCTGCGGCTGGTGCACCACCAGGGCGTCGGCTGGCAGGACACGACAGACTGGCAGGAAATCAAGCGCCGCGGGCTGCCACTTGCCATGACGACGGCAGGAACGACCATCGGCGTTGCCGAGCACACGGTTCTCCTGATGCTCGCTGCCGCCAAGCGCCTTGCCTTCGCCGATGCGGAGCTGCGTCGCGGCCGCTGGCATGTGAATGCGCTGCGCGGTGTCTCGCGCGAGCTCTATGGAAAGACGATCGGCTACGTCGGGATGGGACGGATCGGTCAGGCCGTCGCCGAACGCCTCAGGGCCTTTGGCTGTTGCGGCATCTACGTCGATCCGGCTATCCGCCTGCCTTCGGATGAGGAGGCGCGCCTCGGTCTCCGCAACGGCATGCTCGACGAGGTTCTGACTGCAGCCGACGTGCTGACGCTGCACGTGCCGCTGACGGCATCAACCCGCGGGCTCATAGGCAGGAACGAGATAGCCCGCCTCAAGCCCGGTGCAATCATCGTCAACACCGCGCGCGGCGGGTTGATCGACGAGGCTGCCTTGGTCGAGGCCTTAAAGTCGGGCCATGTCTTGGCTGCAGGTCTCGACGTTTTCGAGTCAGAGCCGCCACCCCCCGGACATCCCCTCCTGACGCTGCCGAATGTTGTTCTGACGCCTCACATTTCCGCCGGCACGCGCGATGCCATGCGGCAAAAAATGCAGGCCATTTTCGACAACATCGAAATGTTCTTCGCAACCGGCGACCTGAAGAACCGGGTGGTGTTTCCGTAATTTGCCGATAAGCAGAGCGGACCGCGTTGTCGGCGATGGATGCCCTTGAGGTGAGCTTATGAACCAGCGAATTGTCGACTGCCACGCCCATCTCATCGATCCGGCCCGCTTTCCCCTCAGCGGCGAGATGGGCTACAAGCCCAAGCCCGAGGAAACCGGAACGCGAGAGGAATTCTGCCGGCTGCTCGACGAGAACGGTGTGGCGCATGCCGTGCTGGTTCAGCTCAGTGGATACGGCACGGACAATTCCATACTTCTTGAGGCGATGAGGGCCTGCCCGGGCCGGTTCAAGGCCATCGCTGTGGTTGATGCCGACATTTCGGACGCCGAGCTGGAGCGGCTCTCGCATGCGGGCGTCATCGGAGTCCGCTTCAATCTCGTCAGCTACGATGCCGACCATCTGCTTCGACCGGGCACGAAGCATTTGCTCACCCGGATTAAGGAGCTGGGATGGTTCGCGCAGGTTTTTGCGGACGACGCGCAATGGCTGGTTGCGGCTGATCTGTTGCGCGCGAGCGGCGTACGCGTGCTGGTCGACCATTTCGGCCTAACCGGCCCGGAAGGCATTCGCAATCCTGGCTTCGCTGCGGTTTGCGATTTGGCGCTCGATGGCATCGCCACGATCAAGCTGTCGGCGCCCTTCCGCATCTCGCGAAGGCGCCCCGAGTACGACGACCTCGACCCGATCGTCGAGCTCCTGCTGACAAAGGTCGGGCCCGACTCGCTGATCTGGGGCTCTGATTGGCCGTTCCCCGGAGTTTCACCGCGCTTGAGCTATGGAGACACGCTCGCTCCCCTCGCGCGTTGGCTCACATCCCCTGAAGATCGCGAGAAGGTGCTTTGGCAGACTCCAGCTCGGCTTTTCGGATTCGAGGAGCCCAAAGGATGAGCATCCCGTGCGCTCTCAGGGTTGCTATCGCCGGCGCAGGCATGATCAGCCGCCACCATCTCCTGGCTTGGCAGAAGCTGGGGGACGACGTCGAGGTCGTCGCAATCTGCGACCCTGATTCGGCGCGTGCAAGCGAGCGTGCCAGCGAGTTCGGCATCGCGCACGTCCACGCCAGCCTCGATGCACTGTTCGCTTGCGAGATCATCGATGCGCTCGACGTCGCCAGTCCGCGCCAGACGCACGCGGCTTGGGTTCTCGCGGCGGCGGAGCGGCGTATTCCTGTTCTGTGCCAGAAGCCGCTGTGCCCGACTTTGGCCGAAGCCGACGATCTCATCCGAAAGGTTGGCCGGCGCACCCGTCTCATGGTGCACGAGAACTGGCGGTTCAGACCCTGGTTTCGCGAGGCCCGGCGCTGGCTCGACGCGGGCCTGATCGGCGATTTGCTCCTGGCGAGAATGACTCTTCTGTCCTCCGCTATGCTGCCGGACGCTTCTGGTGAGCGGCCCGCGCTTGTACGCCAACCGTTCATGGCAGGTGAGCACCGGCTGATGATCGCAGAGGTGCTGATCCATCACCTCGATGTCATGCGCTATCTCTGCGGTCCCTTGCGGCTGGTCTCCGCCAGGACCTTGCGCTCCATTCCCGAAGTGAAGGGGGAGACGTTGGCCGCGATGTGTCTCGAAACGGCTGACGGCTGCCCCGTAGAGGTGACGGGAACAATGACCGCGCCAGGATTCCATGCCCGTCCGTCAGACCGGCTCGAGCTCATCGGGTCCCGTGCGAGCCTCGTCTTCGATGACTGGACTCTTCGGCTGCTTGGCCCATCACCGCGCAAAATGCGTTTCGATCCGGATAAGGGCTATCAGGAGAGTTTCGACGCAGCGATCGCGCACTTCGTCTCGTGTCTCAGATCGGATGCACCATTCGAAACGGACCCGGTCGACAATATCGAGACGCTTCGCTTGGTCGAGCATGCGTATTGGGCCGCAGGTCAGCGCGGACCATTAAGTCTTTTTACGGGCGATCGAAACGGCTGTTGTGGGAAGAGCTGAAATGCGGCTCTGAGAGCGCCGGGCTTAGCGCTGGCTTGGCGTGGTGAGAGCATGCGCGGGATGTCTCTATTGGCGCAACGCTCAGATGGCTCCGCGGGTAGGATTCGAACCTACGACCAACCGGTTAACAGCCGGTTGCTCTACCGCTGAGCTACCGCGGAATGGACCACCTTGAGACCCGGGCTCATAGCAGAAAGAGGTCGCGAGGGCTAGCCCCCTCAGCGCATTGCCGCGGGGGTCCGGAGGATGCCTGCCGATTGGACGCCCGTAACCGATTCCGTACGCACCGGCTCCGTCACGAGGACGAGCGCCTGAGCCCAATTCTCTTGCAAAAGAGATGCACTTCCATGTCAGTTCCGCTAGGAGTGCGCCGCCTGGGCCGAAGGCGGATGCGCCGCGGGCTACGTTGGAGGCTTGAAGCATGGACGCATTCGTCTTCGTGGCAGTGCTGGCTGCCGCCGCTTTCCACGCGGGATGGAATGCGTTGCTCAAGATCAGGCTCGAGCCGCTGACGACCGTCAGCCTGATCTCTGCGGCCTGTGGCGTCGTGATCCTGCCGGTCGCGTTCTTCGTCGATCTGCCGGAACCGGGGGCGTGGCCGTTCATCGGGATGTCCCTGGCGCTTCACCTCGTCTACTACGTTGCGCTGGCGGAGGCTTATCGATTCGGGGATCTCTCGCAGGTCTACCCGATCGCACGGGGGACGGCGCCGCTCATCACGGCGCTTGGCGCTGCCTTCTGGCTCGGCGAGCCGCTGGGCCTTGTCGGATGGGCGGGCGTCATCCTGCTCGGCCTCGGCATCGTGGCCCTGTCGCTGCGCCGGAAGGGCGGCGGGCTCGGCCGCTTCGAGGGACGGTCCGTCTCATTCGCACTGCTGACCGCCGCGACCATCGCCGCCTACACCCTGGTCGACGGCACCGGCGCCCGCATCGGACCATCGCCCGCGCCATACATCGTTTGGCTGTTCCTGCTCGACGGCGCAATGATGGCCACCTTCGGATTGATCCGCATGCCGGCTACCATGATCCAGGGCGCCAAGTCGTCCTGGCGCATGGTGCTCGCTGGCGGAGCGCTGTCGACGGCTGCCTACGCCATTGCCATATGGGCCATGACGGTCGCCCCGATCGCGCTCGTCGCCGCTTTGCGCGAAACGAGCGTGCTCTTCGCAACGCTCATCGGCGTCCTCTTCCTGCGTGAGCCGATTTACGGCTTGCGCATCGTCGCCGGCTGCGTGGTGCTCGCCGGCATCGTTCTGCTGCGACTGCGGTAGGCGGAGCTCAGGCCGGCCGCTCGTTTTGCCGGGTCGGCACGAGTGTAGCCTCGCGGGCAGGCGCTTCTTCGCGCTGGCCCTCCCGCTTCTTCTCGCGCAGCCGGCTTTCGCGCAACTCGCCTGCTGCCTCCAGGATCGGGTAGGCGACGGCGGTCAGGTGCGAGTTGATGCGTTTCAGGTCGCGGATGATGTCCAGGTGGATGGCACTGGTTTCGATCGATTCCGCACGGCCCTCTTTGAGCCGGGCGAAATGTCGGTCTGCGGCCTCGAACTCCTTGGCTCGCAAGGCCGTCTTTTCCATCAGCAACCGCCGCGCCAGCGTCACGTCCCGCGTCGCAAAGACATTGAGCGCAAGCCGCATGTTGCCGACCACCCGGGCGTGGAACCGCTTCAGTTCCGCCAGTCCTTCCTGAGAAAACGAGTACCGCTTCTTGATCTTCTTGTTGGCAAGCTCCATCAGGTTCTTATCGATGATGTCACCGATGTGCTCGAGATTGGTCGTGAACGTCAGGATCTCGACGTAGCGGCGCGACTCCTCGTCGTCGAGCTCGTTCTTCGACGCGCGGATGAGATAGAGCTTGATCGCCTCGTGCAGAGCGTCGACGTCGTCGTCAGCCTTTTCGAGCTCCTTTACGATCTTGAGATCGTTGCCCTCTATTGCGGCGAGCGATTTGCGCAGCATCTCCAGGACAATGTCGCCGACGCGGAGTGTCTCGCGCATGGCGCAGCCGAGGGCTTCCGACGGCGTGTCGAGCACACTGTTCTCAAGGTGTTGCGGCACGGCCCTGTCGGGGGCGTCCGGCGGCACCGGCAGCGCCCACGTGACGAACCGCGACAGCCAAGTGAGCAGCGGCAGGAAGATTGCGGCAACGAGAATGTTGAAGCCGGTGTGGAAGTTGAGCACGAGCCGGCCCGGGTCGTCGCTGATGTAGCCCATCAGTGTCACGGCCCATGGCAAGATCGGTACTATCGCGATCCCGACGACACCGCGCGCAAGCAGATTTCCGAGCGGAACCCGTCGGGCTGTCACGGGCGACCCGGTGAGCGCCGTGAGCGGGGCTATCGCGCCGCCCAGGTTTGCGCCGAGCACAAGGGCCAGGGCGAGAACAGGTCCGACGACGCCGCCGGTCGCAAGCGACAGCACGAGCAGAATGACGGCAAGGCTGGAATGCGACACCCACGTCAGAACTGCGGCCACCATGACCGCAATGGCCGGCTCGGTGCCGAGTGCAGTCAGTAGCATCGTGACGGTGGGGCTATCGCGCAGGGCCCCCGAGACGGTCCCCAGCACGGAGAGCGCCAGCAGCATGAGACCTACCCCGATCGCGATACGGCCGAGGTTCTTCGACCGGTCGCCATGCGAAGCACTGAACAGCACCACACCGCTGATCGTGGCGACCGTCCATAGCCATTTGATGTCGAACGCGAAGACCTGCGCAACGAGCGTGGTGCCGACGTCGGCGCCGAGCATGATCGCGAGCGCGACGGGGAGCGCCACAAGTCCGCGTCCGACAAACGAGGCGATCAGCAGGGCCGTTGCGGTGGAACTCTGCAGGACGCCGGCCACGCCGACGCCCGCGCCGAAGGCGGTGAGCCGATTCTTGGAGGCCTTGTTGAGCACGCTCCGTAGCGGCGCGCCGAACGCGCGGGTCAGGCCGGTACGAACCATGCGCACGCCCCAGATCAGGAGCGCGACGCCGCCCAGCAGTGTCAGGAGCAGCTCGCTTCCATGCATTTCTTTTTTGTCTCCGAATAAAAACGCGACGCCATCAAGATCAGAAACAAAGATTCGTGGCGGTGTCGCGAGCCAGCCAGCATACTCCCGCTTACTTTAAAAGCCTAGCTCACGACCCGGAACTGTTGTGGTCCGTAAACCAACCATTCCGAATGGCGAGGCCGCGGGCCGTTTCCAGAAACTTGGCCACTGTGCCGATGCTTCGTCGCTCCGACAGGCAAATCGCATATTCTGCAACGTCCACGTCGGCATCCTGGATCCGTACTGCGACCAACCGGGGATCGCGTCCGACCTCGCTCGCAAAGGCAAGCCCGATGCCGAACCCCGCGGCTACGGCTTCGGCGACGGCTTCCCGTGTGCCGACATCGAAAACCTGTCCCGTCCTGATGCCGGCGGATTCGAGGCGCGCCTCGGCAACCTCTCGCGTGATCGAGCCGCGCTCCCGGACCACGAGGTCCCGGCCGGCGAGCTCCGTCAACCGCGCCCGCTTGCGTTGCGCGAGCGGATCCTTGCGGCTGACCAGCAACACGAGCCTGTCCTGCCGGATCATCGTCGAGAAAAGGCGCGGATTGTCGGTCGGCCGGGCCATCACGCCGATATCGGCCTCGGTTGACAGAACCCTTGCCATTACGGCGGCCGAGTTATCGATGTGCAGCGAAAAACTCAGCGATGCCGCCGCCTTCTTCAACTCGGCCAGAACCGGCAGAACGTGCACCGCGCTGTCTGCCGCGATCCGCAGGTGACCGCGCACGGGTGCGCGGTTCGTAGCGAGCAGGCGGCCGACCTCGTCCATGGCTTCGGCCAGCTTCCGCGTCGACGCGAAAAGCTGCTCGCCAGCAGCAGTGAGCCGGACGCCCCGGCCGCCGCGCTCGAAAAGCGCGACGCCCATCGTCTGCTCCAATGACCGGACCTGTGCCGACAGCGTCGGCTGGCTAACGCCGGCGAGTCGCGAAGCGACTGTGAAGCTTCCGGCCGTCGCGACGCGATGGAAGGCCAGCACGTGCGTGAGGTTCATAGATAAAATCTATGTTTCCGATCGAAGGCGTATATTGGATCAATATATAGGCCCGCGCTAGTCTCGGCGCAAACGAAGTCTCAGCCACTGGAGGCCAGATTACATGGTGGGCACACCCGCGGTCTCGGAGACCGGCGACCCGCTTCTCCTTACCCCCGGCCCGCTTACGACGGCGAAGTCGGTCAAGGAGGTCATGGTTCACGATTGGGGCTCTCGCGATTCCACATTTCTGCGGATCAACAAGGAGGTCCTGGAAGCTCTGCCGGCGATCGTGAACGCGAGCGGCACGCACGTCACTGTGCCGATGCAGGGCTCCGGCACATTCGCCGTCGAGGCGATGCTGACGACGTTCATCCCGGCCACCGGCAAGGTGCTGCTGCTCATCAATGGCGCCTATGGCCACCGCGCCAAGCGCATCTGTGAGATCGCCAGGCGCGCGGTGGTGGTGCACGAGACGCCAGAGGATACGCCGCCGGATCTCGCCGAGGTCGAGCGCATCCTCGCCACCGACAAGGCGATCACGCACGTCTTCATCGTCCATTGCGAGACGACCAGCGGCATCCTTAATCCCGTTGCCGAGGTTGGCGCCATCGTCGAGCGGCATGGACGCCGGCTGCTCATCGATGCCATGAGCGCCTTCGGTGCCTTGCCGCTCGATGCGGCCCGGGTCAAATTCGATGCCGTTGCCGCCTCCTCGAACAAGTGCATCGAGGGCGTGCCAGGGCTCGGATTCGTGATCGCAAGAGAGGCGGCACTCGCCGAATGCAAAGGCAACGCCACGACGCTGGTGCTCGATCTTCACGACCAGTGGCAGAATTTCGTGAAAACCGGCCAGTATCGCTTCACGCCGCCTATTCACGTGATCGTCTCGTTCCACCAGGCGCTGGCCGAGTTCCGGCAGGAAGGCGGGCAGCCCGGCCGCGGCCGCCGCTACGCGGAAAACTGCAAAATTCTCATCGACGGTATGCGGGAGCTGGGATTTACGCCGTTGCTTCCAGAAGAGCTCCAGGCGCCGATCATCGTCACCTTCCATATGCCGAAAGACCCGAAATTCGTTTTTCAGACATTCTACGATTCCCTGAAAGGCCGCGGTTATGTGATCTATCCCGGCAAGCTCACCGTCGCGGACAGCTTCCGCATCGGCTGCATCGGCAGGCTCGATGCCAGCCACATGCGCGGCGCATTGGCCGCGATTGCGGATGTGCTAAGGGAAATGGGAATTTCCAGCCTGAAATCGGCAGCATGAGGAGTTGAAATCGATGAATGAAAATCACGCTGCCCGTCAGGTGATCTGCAACGGTCGGACCTACAGGTTCCCGAAAGCGCCGACGGTGGTGATCTGTCTCGACGGTTCCGAACCGGGTTACATCGAGGAGACGATCAAGGCCGGCCGGGCACCGACGTTCGAGCGCTTCATGCGCGATGGCGCCAACCTGCTCGCCGACAGCGTCATTCCGAGCTTCACCAATCCAAACAACCTGTCGATCATCACTGGCCGTCCGCCTGCCGTGCACGGCATTGCCGGCAATTTCTTCTGGGACACAGCCGCCCAGACCGAAGTGATGATGAACGATCCGAAATTCTTGCGGGCGCCGACGATCCTCAAGGCATTCCACGATGCCGGCGCCAAGGTCGCGATGGTGACCGCGAAAGACAAGCTGCGGCTGCTGTTGTCAGACGGGCTCGATTATTCGACCGGCCGCGCCATTGCCTTTTCCTCCGAACGCGCTGACAAGGCCACGAAACAGGCGAACGGCATAGACGACGTACTCGAGTTCGTCGGCCTGCCGCTGCCGGACGTTTATTCCGCAGGGCTGTCGGAGTTCGTGTTCGCCGCCGGGGTGAAGCTGATCCAGACGTTCCGGCCCGACGTTATGTATTTGTCGACCACCGACTACATCCAGCACAAGGTCGGCCCGGGCACGAAGGTGGCCAACGATTTTTATGCGATGATCGACGGCTACCTCGATCAGCTCGACAAAGCGGGTGCTATCGTCCTTGCCACAGCCGACCACGGCATGAACGACAAGCATCTCCCGGACGGCTCACCGGACGTCATCTACTTACAGACGTTGTTCGATGAATGGCTCGGCAAGGAAGCGGCTCGTGTCATCCTGCCGATCACGGATCCTTATGTGGCGCACCATGGCGCGCTGGGCTCGTTTGCGACCGTGCACGTTCCGAGCAGTGCCGATATTCCAAGCCTTCTGAACCGGCTGCGCGGCATCGACGGCGTCGACCTTGCCTTGAACAAGGCGGAGGCCTGCGAACGCTTCGAGCTCCCGCCGGATCGCATCGGCGATATCGTCGTGCTGTCCACCAAGAACAAAGTTCTCGGCACTGCGCCCGAAAAGCACGACCTTTCCGGCCTGGACGAGCCCCTTCGGTCTCATGGCGGCCTGGCAGAGCAGCGCGTGCCCATGATTTCGAACCGCAAAGTCGAAATTCCACAAGGCCATCGGCTGCGCAATTTCGATGCTTTCGCTGTCGCGCTGAACCATGTGGTTTGAATGAGCTATTCACCCCAATCCGTCATTCCCGCGAAGGCGGGAATCCGTGATGCGTAGATGCCCGGATCCGGTTTATATTGTGAAGCGACCGTGCGTGTACATTCTGGCAAACAGGCCTTATGGCACCCTCTACATCGGCGTGACGAGCAACCTGGAAGCGCGTGTTTCGACTCACAAACAAGACCTTATCGACGGGTTCACGCGGCGGTACGGCATTCATAGACTGGTCTACTACGAATTCATGGAGAGCATGGAGGATGCGATCCGGCGGGAAAAGCGGTTGAAGAAGTGGAATAGATCTTGGAAATTCAGGCTGATTAACCGCATGAATCCGGAGTGGAACGATCTGTTTGACGAATTCTGGGGCGCCGTTTGCAATGCGCCCGCAGATGACGAGAGGTTGCGAATTGGGGAGAGGCATCGTGGATCCCCGCCTGCGCGGGGATGACGTTGAGAATGCTCAAAGCTCTTTCCCAAGGGTAAGATGACAGAAATACTCGAGGACCCGGATGCAAGACCACGTCAGAAAACCCAAGCTGCCCACCGCCGCGCACGAGAAGATGCGCATCGCGGGCAAGCTGGTCGATGCCGATGAGCGGCTGGAGGTGTTCAACCCGTATACGGGTGAGGTGGTCGGAACGGTGCCGGCGGCGCGGCCGGACCAAGTGGCCGAGGCCTTCCGTATCGGAAATGAATACCGCTCGAAGCTGACACGCTACGACCGGCAGAAAATCCTGACCCGCACGGCCGAAATCCTGGCCTCGCGCAAAGAGGAAATCGCGCACCTCATCACGGCGGAGTCTGGTCTATGTCTCAAGGACTCGCTCTATGAGGTGGGTCGAGCCTACGACGTCTATCTGCTCGCAGGCCAGCTCGCGATCCGCGACGATAGCGAGGTCTACTCCTGCGATATCACTCCGCACGGAAAGGCGCGGCGTATCTATACCTCGCGCACGCCGGTGCTGGGCTGCATCTCCGCGATCACGCCGTTCAACCATCCGCTGAACATGATCAGCCACAAGATCGCGCCGGCCATCGCCACCAACAATCGCGTGGTCGCGAAGCCGACCGAGCAGACGCCGCTGACGGCGCTGCTTCTCGCCGATATCCTCTACGAGGCGGGCCTGCCGCCGGAGATGCTGTCCGTCGTGACGGGCAATCCGCGGACCATGGGCGACGCGATGATCACCGATCCGCGGGCCGACATCGTCACGTTCACCGGCAGCGTGAAGGTTGGCAAGTACATCGCCGAGAAGGCGGGCTACAAGCGGCTGATTCTCGAGCTCGGCGGCAACGATCCGCTGATCGTCATGGAGGACGCCGACCTCGACAAGGCGGCGGAGCTTGCCGTCCAGGGCGCCACAAAGAACTCCGGCCAGCGCTGCACGGCCGTGAAGCGAATTCTCGTGGTCGAATCGGTTGCCGATCAGTTCGCTGAGCTGGTTCTGGCCAAGGCGAGGAAGCTCAAGGCCGGCGACCCGATGGATCCGGAGACCGACATCGGCACCGTGATCCATGAGGGCGCGGCCAAGCTGTTCGAGGCCAGGGTGAACGCCGCTGTGGAGGCTGGTGCGAAGCTGCTTTTGGGCAACGATCGCAAGGGGGCGCTCTACCCGGCAACCATTGTCGATCACGTGCCTTACGACTGCGAGTTGGTCAAGGAAGAGACGTTCGGACCGGTCATTCCCATCATTCGGTGCCCGGATGACATCGGGGAGGTCATCAGGATCTCCAACTCGACCGCTTTTGGCCTCTCGTCCGGCGTGTGCACGAACCGGCTCGACTACATCACGCGCTTCATCAACGAGCTCCATGTCGGCACGGTCAACATCTGGGAGGTGCCAGGCTACCGTATCGAGATGTCCCCATTCGGCGGCATCAAGGACTCAGGCCTCGGCTACAAGGAAGGCGTGTGGGAGGCTATGAAGAGCTACACGAATATCAAGACCTATTCACTGCCCTGGCCGCAGGGCTGACCAGACGACGGCAGCGGGAGATTCAAGATCGGGTGGGGGCGACCCGGTGAGAGGCGGCGCGTTCGATGAGGGCGGACGGCCGTCTCTCACCTATCCCCAAGGAAAATATCCCCAAGAAAAGGAAGGGGATCCTGCTCATATATCCAGCGAGTCGCCTGATAAATTCGCTAGCCAAGAGCAGGTCGATGCGATTTTCTATGTTGGTTTTCACAACTTCGGCATTGGGCTAAGATGCAATCTGAACAACACGGGCTGAAAGCGATCATTGCGAATCCCGGCGTCATCGGAGATTGGTGTCATCAGAGATTCATGAGTAGCGAGCATGTCTGCCTGCGGCAGTCGGCCGGGGCGGGCCTGGTCGAGCCAATGTGCGTCCAAATGGAGGGAGTGAAACAGCATGTTCAAGCATTTCGTAAGAGTGGGCGTTGCCGCCTGCGCGGCCGTTCTGATGGCCGGTCTGCCGGCTCAGGCACGTACGCAGCTCACGATCTATACGGCGCTGGAGAACGATCAGCTCGCGCCGATCAAGGCGGCGATCGAAAAGGCCGTTCCTGAAGTCGAGGTGGTCTGGGTCCGCGACTCGACCGGGGTCATCACTGCGCGGTTCCTGGCGGAGAAGGACAATCCTCGCGCCGACATGGTTCTGGGGATTGCCGCCACGTCGTTGCTGATGTTCGAGAACGAGGGATTGCTCGAACCATACAAACCCAAAGGCGTCGAGCAACTCAAGGAGGTCTTTCGCGACGCGAAGGAGCCCTATACGTGGACTGGCATGGACGCCTACCTCGGCGTGATCTGTTTCAACACCGCCGAGGCGGCGAAGAGCAACGTGCCCGTTCCGACTTCGTGGAAAGACCTCACCAAGCCTGAGTACAAGGGCAAGCTGGCCATGCCGCACCCCGCCTCCTCCGGGACGGGCTTCCTGATGGTCGGCGCATGGCTGCAGACCATGGGCGAGGAAGAGGGCTGGAAGTTCATGGATGCGCTCCATGAGAACATGGCCGTCTACACTCACTCGGGCAGCGCGCCGTGCGTTCAGGCTGCCAAGGGAGAGCGGCTCGCGGGCATTGCGCTCGACATGCGCGGCGCCAAGGAGAAGACCCAGGGAGCGCCGCTCGAGGTCATCATTCCGGCCGAAGGCACGGGCTGGGAAATGGAAGCTACGGGCATCGTCAAGGGCACCAAGCACCTCGAGCTGGCGAAGAAGGTCGCCGACTGGGGTGCCACGAAGGAGGCCAACCAGATTTACGGGAAGACCTATGCGGTCGTTGCCTATCCAGGCGCGGCCAGCTATCCGCCGAACTACCCCGCCCATGCGGAAGAGCGCATGATCAAGAACGATCTTTCCTGGATGGCTGAGAATCGCGACCGCATCCTGGCCGAGTGGACGAAGCGGTACGAAAGCAAGGCGGCGCCCAAGAACTGATGCAGAAACAACGGGCGGCCACTTTTCATGTGGCCTCCCGTATTTCCCTTTCGAGAACGCAATGGGACTGCACTATGCTGCAGACGCTTGAACGTCCTTCCTCTACTCCGGCAGGGGACACCAATTTGCGTCCGGTTCATCTGAGAATTAGCAATCTCACCAAGAGGTACGGCGCGTTCACCGCGCTGAAGTCCATTTCGCTCGAGGTTTACGCCGGAGAGTTGATCTGTTTTCTCGGCCCATCCGGTTGCGGCAAGACTACGCTTTTGCGCGCCGTGGCCGGGCTCGACATGCAGAACGAGGGCCGCATCGAGATGGGCGGGCGGGACGTCTCCCACCTGCCGCCGTCAGCGCGCGACTTCGGCATCGTCTTTCAGTCCTACGCCTTGTTTCCCAACCTGACTGCCGCGGCCAACGTCGGCTACGGTCTGGTCAATCGGCGGATGCCGCGCGCCAAGGTGGAAGCCCGCGTGAAGGAGCTGCTGGAGCTGGTTGGTCTGCCCGATCAGGGATCGAAGTATCCGGCCCAGCTCTCGGGCGGACAGCAACAGCGCGTCGCGCTGGCCCGCGCGCTGGCAACCTCGCCGTCGCTGCTGCTGCTCGACGAGCCGCTCTCCGCGCTGGACGCCCGTGTCCGCCTGCGGCTCAGGGACGAGATCAAGGCCCTGCAGCGGCGCCTCGGCGTGACGACGATCCTGGTGACCCACGACCAGGAAGAGGCCCTCGCGATGGCCGACCGGATCGTGGTCATGAACAATGGAGTCATCGAGCAGGTTGGCACGCCAGCGGAGGTCTATGGGGCGCCGGCTACGGCCTTCGTTGCCGACTTCATCGGACATATGAATTTTCTCGACGCGGAGATCGCCGGGCCCGACCGAGCCCGAGTCGGCAATGTCTTGCTGCGCTCTACCAATGTCGGTGGCCGCCAGAGCGGCACGCGCGTGAAGCTCGGCTTGCGGCCGGAAGAAATCCGTGTGCGAGGCGTCGGCCCCGACACGGAGAATACTGTGACGGCACGCGTGATGCTGCTCGATTACCTCGGCGCCTTCTGCCGTGCGACATTGGACATCGAGGCGGCTCCCGGAGTTCAGCTCTTGGCGGACTTCTCGGCCAACGCGATCCGTGATCTCGGCATCTGCGAGGGTCAGGCGCTGACCGCGGCGCTGCCGCCCGAAAGCCTGCGTGTCTTTTCGCACGAAGAGGTCGTTTCCGAATGACCATGGCCGCCGTAGCGGCGCCCGCTGCCGCACGTCAGCTCTCGCGTGAAGACTGGGTGATGCGGATCGGCATCACGATCCTGTGCGTGCTGCTCGTCATCGCGATCGCCCTGCCGCTGGGGCTCCTTCTTTTCAAGAGCTTCCAGCGCGACGGCCACTTCGTCGGGCTGGCCAACTATGCCGTCTATTTCTCGACTCCGACGCTCGTCGCCTCCATCTGGAACAGCCTGTTCGTTGCTATTTCGGCGACGGTTATCACCGTGCCGCTCGCCTTCGCCTATGCCTATGCGCTGACGCGGACCTGCCTGCCGCTGAAGGGCGTCTTCATGGCGGTTGCGATGCTGCCGATTTTTGCGCCTTCGCTGCTCTCGGCCATCTCGTTCATCTACATCTTCGGAAACCAGGGCTTCCTGAAGGAGCTGTTGTTGGGCGCCTCGGTCTATGGGCCGATCGGCATCCTGATGGCGCTCGTCTACTACTGCTTCCCATTCGCCGTGCTCATTCTCGTGACCGCGCTGTCGCTGGCCGACGGGCGGCTCTATGAGGCTGCGGCGGCGCTCGGCACGTCAGCCTGGCGCGTCTTCTGGACGGTCACGGTGCCGGGGATCAAGTACGGCCTCGTCAGTGCCAGCTTCCTCGTCTTCACGCTGTCTATCACAGACTTCGGCATCGCGAAGGTCATCGGTGGCCAGTACAATGTCCTGGCGACGGACGTCTACAAGCAGGTCGTGGGCCAGCAGAACTTCGAGATGGGCGCCGTGGTCGGCTTCGTCCTGCTGGTGCCCGCAGTGGTGGCCTTCGCCGTCGACCGCCTGATCCAACGCAAGCAGATCGCGTTGCTATCGGCCCGCGCCGTGCCGCTGGAGCCGAAGCCGGTCCGCCGGCGGGACGTTGCCTTCCTCGTCTACTGCTGCCTGATTGGCGCGCTCATCATTGGAATTCTCGCCGTTGCAGTTTGGGCCTCGTTCGTCACGTACTGGCCGTACAACCTCTCGCTGAGCCTGAAGAACTACAACTTCGACGAGTTCGACCCGCACGGCTGGGAGACCTACTTCAACTCACTGGAAATGGCCTCGCTGGCTGCCATTCTCGGGACGGCGGTCGTCTTTGTTGGTGCGTATCTCGTCGAAAAGGGGCAGGGGTTCCGGGCTGGTCGGGCGCTGGCGCATTTCCTGGCCATGCTGCCGATGGCCGTGCCGGGGCTGGTGCTGGGCCTCGCCTACGTGTTCTTCGTCAACGCGCCGTGGAACCCTCTCAATGTATTCTACGGCACGATCCTGGTTCTGGCGGTGAACACGATCGCGCATTTCTATACGGCAGCGCACATCACTGCCGTGACGGCCCTGAAACAGATCGACAGCGAGTTCGAGTCTGTATCCGCATCGCTGAAGGTGCCTTTCTGGCGCACGTTCATCCGCGTGACGGTGCCCATCTGCATGCCGGCAATCCTCAACATCGCCGTCTATATGTTCGTCAACGCGATGACGACCGTTTCAGCGGTGATCTTCCTATACGGGCCATCCACGAAGCTTGCTTCCGTGTCGATCGTGCACATGGACGAAGCGGGCTTCACGGCAGGTGCAGCCGGAATGGCCACGCTCATCGTGTTGACGGCACTTGGCGTGAAGCTTCTGCACTTTGCGCTTGACTGGCTCGTATTCGGGAAGCTGCAGGCTTGGCGCAAGCGGTGAGGCGGCCCATGAGCATGGTGCCCGAGCGGCACGGCGGTGTCGCCCAGTCCGAGAGCGATACGAACCTGACCAGCCGCCGCGCTGAATGGCAACGCCGCGCCCTCGACGACCGCACCCGCGTGCTGCTGGCGGAAGACGAGCGCTATTTCTTGCGCCAGTCCGTCTCGACGCCGTGCCTCAATGCGATTGCCAAGGCGGAGGGCATCTGGATCGAGGATGTCACCGGCCGTCGCTACATGGATTTCCACGGCAACAACGTCCATCACATCGGCTATGGGCATCCGCGCCTGAAACGCGCCATTGCGGAGCAGATGGAGAAGCTGTCCTTCGCACCGCGACGGTACGCGTGCGAGGAGGCCGTAGCGCTCGCCGCGAAGCTCGCCGAGATCACGCCGGGGCCGCTGTCGAAGGTGCTGTTCACGACCGGTGGCTCGGACGCCAACGAGGTGGCCATCAAGCTCGCCCGCACGGCGACCGGCCGGTTCAAGACACTGTCCTTCTGGGACAGCTTCCACGGTGCGGGTTTCGGGGCGGCCGCGCTTTCCGGCGAGGCCCTGTTCCGCTCCGGTCCAGCGGCTCCACTGGTGGCTGGGGCATCCCACGTTGCGCCTTTCGCCTGCTATCGCTGCCCCTATGGCTATCCGGTCGACGAGCGGGGCCAGCCGCGGATCGAGCTGTGCCAGATCGCGTGCGCACGGATGGTCGATTACGTCCTTTCCCGAGAAGGCGACGTTGCGGCCGTCATCGCGGAGCCCTCGCGTGTGGTGCCCTACCTGCCGCCGCCCGGGTTCTGGAAGATCGTCCGTGAAGCCTGCGACCGGCACGGCGCTCTCCTCATCTTCGACGAAATCCCTGCTGGCCTCGGCAAGACCGGCCGCATGTTCGCCTGCGAGCACGACGGCGTGGTGCCCGATATTCTGGTGGTCGGAAAAGCATTGGGCGGGGGCATCCTGCCCATTGCGGCGGTGATCGCGCGGCCGGAGCTCGACGTCGGCGGTGACTGGGCGTTTGGCCACTACACCCATGAGAAGAACCCGGTAACGAGCCGAGCCGCTCTCACCACGATCGAGATCATCCAGGAGGAAAATCTGGTCGAGAACGCGCGCCGGGTCGGCGAAATCGCCCTCGAACGCCTCAAGGAAATGAAGCGCAAGCTGCCCGCCATCGGCGATGTGCGCGGCCGCGGTCTGCTCCTCGGCATCGAGCTGGTGAAGGATCGCGCCTCGAAGGAGCCGGACAATGATCTCGCGGAGGCGGTCATGTACGCCGCGCTGGATGGCGGGCTGTCCTTCAAGACGACCATGGGCAATGTTCTGACCCTCACGCCGCCATTGACGGTAACCGCCGACCAGATGCTTCGGGCGCTCGACATTCTCGAGGAAGCGATCCGTGCCAACGCATGAGGGCGTCGGACCCTTTTTGCCCGAGCTCGGATTGCCTCGCCGCCCCCGCTCGATCCAGTTGAGAAACGTGCGCTGCGGGGCCGAGGAGCAGACGACAGAGCATGCGCCTACGCTGGCCTCTTTTCTGCTCGAGGCCTCGAGCAGTAATATGTGCACAGGAGACAAGAATTTTCGGTCAAGTGGGAGACGTGGATGGCGGGCAATCTGAGTTTCGAGGACCTGAAGCAGGCCGTAGCATCCGGCGAGATCGATACCGTGCTCGTCGCCTTCACCGACATGCAGGGGCGCCTCATCGGCAAGCGGTTTCACGCGGAGTTTTTCGTCGACGGCGGCGCGGAAGAGACCCATGCCTGCGATTATCTGCTGACCGCTGATATCGATATGGAGCCGGTGCCCGGATACGCGGCCGCGAGTTGGCAGAAGGGGTACGGTGACTTCGTCATGAAACCCGACCTGTCGACGCTGCGGCGCATTCCGTGGCTCGAGGGCACCGCGCTCGTGCTATGTGACGTGCTCGATCATCACCACCATGAGCTGCCACATTCGCCTCGCCAGATCCTGAAACGTCAGATCGCCCGTCTCGACGAGCGGAACATGCGGGCCTACTTCGCGTCGGAGCTCGAGTTCTACCTTTTTGACGAGACGTTCGAGTCCGCACTGGCCAAGCGGTATCAGGATCTGAAGACCGCGGGCTCCTACATCGAGGACTACCACATCCTGCAGACCACCAAAGAGGAGGGCGTGATGCGCGCCATCCGCAAGGGTCTGCACGCTGCCGGCATTCCGGTCGAAAACTCAAAAGGCGAGTGGGGCCCCGGCCAGGAGGAGATCAACGTCCGCTATGCCGATGCGCTGGAGATGGCCGACCGGCACGTCGTTTTGAAGAACGGCATAAAGGAGATCGCGCATCTGCAGGGCAAGGCCGTTACCTTCATGGCCAAGTGGCGCTACGACCTCGCCGGCTCGTCCGCACACGTCCATGCCTCGCTGTGGGATGCGGCTGGCGAAACACCGCTGTTCCTCGACAAGGAAGGCGAGTTCGGCATGTCGAAGCTGATGCGGCAGTTCGTGGCCGGTCAGATCAAGTATGCACGCGACATCACCTACTTCCTCGCCCCCAACATCAACTCCTACAAACGATTTCAGGTGGGCACATTCGCGCCGACGAAGACGGTATGGAGCCTCGACAACCGCACGGCGGGTTTTCGTCTCTGCGGCGAGGGCACCAAAGGTATTCGCATCGAGTGCCGCATTGGCGGCGCCGATCTCAACCCCTACCTCGCGTTCGCAGCACTGCTGGCGGCGGGGCTCGCGGGCATCGACGAGAAGCTCGAGCTCGATCCGCCGTTTTCAGGCGATGCCTATGTCCGCGACGGCATCCCCGAGGTGCCGAAGACGCTGCGCGAGGCGGTCGACTGTTTGGACAAGTCCGAGTTCATGCGCGAGGCGCTCGGCAGCGCCGTGGTCGACCACTATGTCCACACCGGCCGCTGGGAGCAGTTCGAGTACGATCGCCGCGTGACGGACTGGGAGCTGATGCGCGGCTTCGAGCGGTACTGAGAGCGGCTTTCCCCATTGCGCAGGTGCAATGGGGAAAGGGACGCTTTTCTCAGCGATCCTTGCGGTTCAACATCCAGTCGATGCTCCATCTGCCCCCACCCGCCGCAGCGAGATACAGGAACACAAAGCAGTAGAGCACCGCGAGCTCGCCGCCGTTGAGGATGGGGAAAAACCCGCGAGGGGCATGGGCATAGAAGTAGGCAACTGCGGTCATGCCGGAAGCAATGAATGCAGCGGGCCTAGTGAACAGGCCGATGACGAGGAGCACGCCGCCGATCAGCTCGATGACGCCTGCGGCGCCACTCATCGTGAAGGGAGATGCGTTGTTCATCGGGCCAACCGGAATGTTCAGATACTTTGTGGTCCCGTGCTGAAGGAGTAGGAGACCCGACATGAACCGAAGCACGCTCAGAAGCTGAGGTTCGTATGGAGCAAGAAACTTCATTCAGTTACCTCTCGCTGATCGACTCTCGTCGCGTTGATTAGCCTAGCAACATGTCCCTGCGTCTAACCGGATTTTTTGCAACGGCAAGTCACAAGGGCGCGAGTCTTTGCCCCACCCATTGGAAAGAACATGCCTGAAATCGTTTGCATTTCGCCCATCGACGGCCGGGAAGTAGCGCGGCGGCCGACCGCAAGCGCAGCTGAGATCGAGAGGGCGCTCGATGCGGCGCGCACGGCCCGGCAGGAGTGGGTTCGCGTGCCGGTCAGAGAACGCGCGGCACTGATGCTGCGGTTCCTGGAAGCCATGCGCGCCATTAACCCGCAGGTCACGCGCGAGCTGGCGCTGCAGATGGGGCGGCCGGTCCGTTACGGCGGAGAGCTGGGCTCCTTCAGCGAGCGCGTCGCCTACATGGCCGAAATTGCCGAGGAGGCGCTGGCCCCGATCGTTCCGGAGCCGAAGGCGGGGTTCAAGCGATATATCCGCCGCGATCCGCTTGGGCTCGTGCTGGTCATCGCGCCCTGGAACTATCCCTATTTGACCGCCGTCAACACGGTCGTGCCTGCGCTCATTGCCGGCAACGCCGTCCTCCTCAAGGCGGCCTCGCAGACCATCCTCACGGGCGAGCGGTTCCAGCAGGCTTTCGATGAGGTCGGGCTGCCCAAGGGGCTGTTCCAAAACCTCGTGCTCGGCCACGATGACACGGCGCGCATCCTAGGCGATGGCGAAGTCGACCACGTGACCTTCACCGGCAGCGTCTCAGGCGGCCGCGCGATCGAGAGGGCAGCCGCCGGCTCCTTCACGTCGATCGCGCTCGAGCTTGGAGGCAAGGACCCGGCCTATGTGCGGAGCGATGCGAAGCTCGATCACGCCATCGAAAACCTCGTCGACGGCGCGTTTTTCAACTCGGGCCAGAGCTGCTGCGGTGTCGAGCGCATCTATGTCGACGAACGCATCTATGATCCGTTCGTGGAAGGCTTCGTCGCGCTGACGAAGCAGTACGTGCTCGACGATCCGCTCGATGAGGCCACCACGCTGGGTCCCATGGCGGCCACGCGGTTCGCCGATGTCGTCCGGCAGCAGACCGCCGAGGCGCTGCGGAAGGGTGCCAAAGCCCATATCGATCCGGCGTCTTTCGCGCGCAACAAGGACGGCACGCCCTGGCTCGCACCACAGGTGCTGACCAATGTCGATCATGGCATGCAGGTCATGAAGGAGGAGAGCTTCGGGCCGGTGGTCGGGATCATGAAGGTGTCCGGCGAAGCGGAAGCCATTCACCTGATGAACGACTCACCCTACGGTCTGACAGCCTCGGTCTGGACAACCGATCTCGAAGCGGCCGAACGCATCGGCCAGCAGATCGAGACGGGCACCGTCTACATGAACCGCTGCGATTATCTCGATCCAGCACTGGCCTGGACTGGGGTCAAGGACACCGGGCGCGGCGCGGGGTTATCCCGCATCGGCTACGAGATGCTGACGCGGCCGAAGAGTTTTCATCTGAGAGAGGTATGAAGCTCGTGAAATCGTGAAATAGCCAAGTCGTGAAATCGGAATATTCCCACGATTTTACGACTTCACCATTTCTCGACTTGGCGATTTCACCTATCCAACGCAAACCGGGCCCGAACCCCATGAAATTGAACGGTAACTGGAACTATCCGACGTCCATACGTTTCGGCGCTGGCCGCATCGCCGAACTGGCCGATGCCGTAAAATCGGCCGGCATTTCTCGACCCCTGCTCGTGACTGATCCGGTGCTGGCGAAGCTGCCCATCACGACCCGTGCCCTCGAAGTTCTGGAAGCTGGCGGCGTCCCTGCAAAGGTTTTCAGCGACGTGAAGCCGAACCCGGTCGCGGCGAATGTCGAGGCGGGCGTAGCTGCCCTCAAAGCGGGAGATCATGATGGCGTCGTCGCCTTCGGCGGCGGCTCGGGCCTCGACGCCGGCAAGGTGATCGCGTTCATGGCCGGGCAAACCCGCCCGATGTGGGATTTCGAGGATATCGGCGATTGGTGGACCCGCGCCGACCCGAAAGGAATCCTGCCCATCGTTGCCGTTCCGACAACTGCGGGTACGGGATCGGAGGTCGGCCGCGCCGGCGTGATTACGGATGAGACCACGCATACCAAGAAGGTGATCTTCCACCCGCTCATGATGCCGAAAGTGACGATCTGCGATCCGGAGCTGACGGTCGGCATGCCGAAGGCGATCACGGTCGGCACGGGCATGGATGCGCTCGCCCACTGCCTGGAGGCCTACTGCGGGCCGTTCTATCATCCGATGGCGGACGGCATTGCGGTCGAGGGCATGCGGCTCGTGAAGGAAAACCTCGTGCGCGCCGCCACCAACGGCCAGGACATCGAGGCCCGCGCCCACATGATGTCGGCTGCCGCCATGGGCGCAACGGCATTCCAGAAGGCCTTGGGCGCCATTCATGCACTCTCTCACCCGGTGGGATCGCTTTATGACACGCACCACGGCATGACGAATGCCGTGTTCATGCCGTACGTGCTGATGTTCAATCGGCCGGCGATCGAGGACAAGATCGCGCGCCTGGCCGCATATCTCGGCCTCAAGGCGGACTTCAATGCGTTCCTCGATTGGGTGCTTCAAATCCGAGAGGAGACAGGCGTGCCGCATACATTAGCGGGGCTCGGTGTCGACGGCTCGAAGTTCGACATCATGAGCCGGATGGCGCCCAAGGATCCGACCGCCGGCGGCAATCCTGTGCCGCTCGACGAAGCGGCAAGCCGCGAGCTTTACGAGAAAGCACTCTCCGGAAAGCTGTGACCTGAAGGGCGTGACGAGGGCAGCTTTCTTGGCTGCCCCCACCTACTTCAATCAGGCTGCTTCCCGGGCGTTGCCGGCCAGGGCGGTGTCGAACACCAAGCCTGAGAATTCCCGACCCCGTGGGCTGGCCAGGAACATGGCGAGCAGCGCGATGTCCGGTTCCGAGGCCAGATGCTCGCAACCGTCGGGACCGTCGGTCGACGGTGCGATGGCGTTGATGCGGATCGCCTGGTCAGCCCACTGCTGAGCCTCGGCCCTCGTCATGCTCGCAAGCATCGACCGCGTGATGCCGAGCACCATGGCCTCGGCCCCCGTCACGGGCGGTGCGGCGACCAGAGCGTTGAGGATCAGCCCTTCGGACCAGGTCAGCCGCATCCGATTGGCCGCAATCCGGGTAATCAGACGGGCGTTCTGCAAATGACTTGCGATCTTGCTCTCGATGTCGGCGTCAGCAGCTTGCGCGACCACCGCGGCAACGTCGGCATGCAAGAGGTTGATGACAGCATCGAGCCCGCTGAAGGTGCGCGCGGCCGTCTGTGCGAATTTCGTGGTGGCTGCAACATCTGTCAGAGGGTCGGAGTAGACCTGCAACTCCGCCGCCGTCTGGGCCAGCATCTCCAGGACGGCATCCGCTTCCGTACCGCTTGCGGTGGTGTGCAGTACGATCCGGCAACCCTGTTCGGCAAAGGCGCGAGCTATGTCCACGCCCGCCTTGAGATTCAATCCTGTGATGAGAACGCGTTTGCCGGCCAGCTCAGGGTAGGATCCAACGCATACGCCACTTTCGAGTACACTCGTCAACATAGGGCATCGCCTCCTCGCACCGCCGGGCCTCCCCGCCCGAGCGATGCCACTCCACGCCGATTCGACTAACGACTCCTAAATGTCACCCGGATTCGGGTCAGGCCGGGACCAAAGGACGGCGCAATTCAGGCCGTGCACAGCCGACCGAGAGACTAGGCGCAGAGCAGAGACCCTGGAACGATGATTTGCCCGGCATAGGCTGTCCGGTCGGGCACTGCTAAAAGGATGGCGGCGTACAGGCGCTGACCACTTCGCATGGAACGGGGCCGACAGCGCGGAAGCGGTGAGGGCGGCGGCTTTCGAAATAGTAGGCATCGCCCGGACCCAGGATACGGCGCTCGGAGCCGACGGTCACCTCCAGGCGTCCGCTGATGATGATGCCGCCCTCCTCGCCCTCATGCACCAGCGGCACGCGCCCCGTATCTGCACCGGGCTCGTAGCGCTCTTTCAAAATCTGCAACGCGCGGCCGACCAGGTTCTCGCCCACCTGCCGATAGGAGATGCCGCCCTTTCCGATCTCGCTCAGCTCCTCGGCCATGTAGAAAACCTGGCGCGGCTTTTCGGGCTCGAGCGCGAAGAACTCGGCGAGGCCGATCGGAACACCGTCCAGAATGCGCTTCAGCGCGCCGATGGACGGATTGACCCTGTTCGCTTCGATCAGCGAAATCGTGGAATTCGTCACACCCGCCCGCTTGGCAAGCTCTCGCTGCGAGAGGTTATGACGAGAACGCAAATAGCGCAGCCGCCCACCGACATCGACCGACGTCATCCATCGCTCCATGTTTCAGATGTTGAATATATCGAAAACCTTGCCGGATGGACGTCGACGAATCAAGGGTCTACCAAAGACGAGAAAAGGGCTTGATGGGCTATGCTGATCGGGCCTCTACTTGTAAGCAGGCGGGCGTGCGAGATCGTGGCCGGAATGGCCCGCCGAAGGCCGTCAACCCCCGCGCAATCGTCTTTGGAGGAATTCAATGGCGCCACTCGATATGAAGCCCAACGAACTCGAGTCCTACTGGCTGCCCTTCACGCCCAACCGCTCGTTCAAGAAGAAGCCGCGGCTGTTCTCCGGCGCCAAGGATCTTCATTTCCTGACGCCGGACGGTCGCAAGGTCATCGACGCGTCCTCCGGCCTGTTCTGCGTCAACGCCGGTCATGGCCGCGAGCCCATCGTCAAGGCGATCCAGGAGGCCGCGGCGCGGCTCGACTATGCCCCGCCGTTCCAATACGGCCATCCGCGGGTGTTCGAGCTGTCCTCGCGCCTGTCCCTGCTGGCGCCGGGTGACCTCGAGTACACGTTGTTTGCCAACTCCGGGTCCGAGGCCGTCGATACGGCCCTCAAGGTGGCGCTCGCTTATCATCGCTCCCGCGGTGAGGGCAGCCGCACCCGCTTCATCGGGCGTGAGCGCGGCTACCACGGCGTCGGCTTCGGCGGCATCTCGGTGGGCGGCATGGTCGCCAACCGCAAGATGTTCGGCAACATGCTGACCGGTGTGGACCATCTGCCGACGACCTACAACCGCTCCAAGCAGGCGTTCTCGGTCGGTGAGCCGGAATGGGGTGCCGAGACGGCGGACGAGCTGGAGCGGCTGATCGGACTGCATGACGCTTCGACCATAGCGGCCGTCATCGTGGAGCCGGTGGCCGGCTCGACGGGTTGCCTGCCGCCGCCCAAGGGCTACCTGGAGCGGCTGCGCCAGATCACGGAGAAGCACGGGATTCTGCTGATCTTCGACGAGGTGATCACCGGCTTCGGGCGCCTTGGCTACCCGTTCGCCGCCGAGCGCTACGGAATCGTTCCCGACATGATCACCTTCGCCAAGGGCGTCACCAACGGCTCGGTGCCCATGTCCGGCGTCATGGTGCGCAAGCCGATCTACGAGACCCACATGCAGGGGCCGGAGCACGTCATCGAGCTCTTCCACGGGTACACTTATTCGGGTCACCCGCTGGCCGTCGCGGCCGGTCTCGCCACCCTCGATGTCTACAAGGACGAGGGATTGTTCGAGAAGGCGCGGGCCAACGAGAAGGCGTTCGCTGACGCGATGATGAGCCTCAGGGGCTTGCCGAACGTGGTCGACATCCGGCCCATCGGCCTGATCTGCGGCATCGACCTCGACCCGATCCCCGGCAAGCCGGGCTTGCGCGGCTACAACGCGATCGAGAGCATGTATCACGAGCACGACCTGTACGTACGGGTGTCCGGAGATACGATTTGCGTGGCGCCGCCGCTGATCGCGACCGAGAGCGATTTCGGCCAGATCCGTGACAAGATTGCCACGGTGATCAAGGCGGTCGCCTGATGTGTCAGGTCGCCTGAATCAGCCGGCGAACGGCGGGTGAGAGTTCACACGCGGCGGGGATAGCTCCCCGCCGCGATGCTTTTTGGCCACTGGTTCGGCCGGGGTGCCCGCCTCTGGTGCAAAAGCTGGTGAGAAGCGGCCGCCCATGCATTGCATTGGCTACTTCCCGGACGGAATGCTTCCCCTCAAACGAGTCGAGGAATCAATCCTTTCGGGGCCGCCGGGCAATGACAGCAGACACCAAACCGAATCGTCGTCGCGCGGGTCGGGGGACCGCGCGCGAGGCGTTCGTCCTCATGGCGATCACACTGGTTTCACTAGCGGTCGGCCTCGGGCTCCATTTGCAGGTCGGTCTAGGGTTGTTGAACGCCGCCCTCATCGCGATGGCGTTCTATGTCGGGCTCATTTGCGCGCACGTTCTGGTGCGTCGGTCTGAGGCCATACGCGCGTTGAGTCAGGAAGTTGACCGTCTCGAAAACGAGGTGAAGCGGCTTGCTCGGGTTGCAAGCCAGCAGCAGCCAGTGGATTCGGCTCAGCAGTTGCCGTTCCCATACCAAAGTCCTGCGCCAGTCGAAGGCGCCACTGGATCGCGGCCGCCGCAGCTGATGGCGGCAGGTGCTCCCGCGCGTCGCGGCGCAGCTCCCCCAGCGCCGCAGATGCAGGGGAGACCCGCAGCACCCGACCACATCCCGCCGCGGCCTCAGCACCCAATCGAACCAAAAGCGGCAGCGGCAGGGGCTCCGCATTTGGCTTCCCATCAAAGCTCGGGCGGTCAGCCTTCCGGCGCGCGCGAAGGTGATCCGATCTCTGGCTTCTGGTCCGTTCGCCCGACCGATGTCGCGCCAAGCAAACAGGAAGACCCCGCGGCCGGTACGCTCCCGGCTCCGCGTGCGCCGGCTCGTCATGGGGCAAGCGCCAATACCATGGCGGCACCGGTCGGACCTTCTCAGAGCCCGCGTGCAGCTGCTCGACAGTCACGGCCCAGCATCTCGAAGCCCGATGATTTGTCCGTAGCGGCTGGCCGGGTGAGCGAGGACGACGCCGAGCCGGCAGGCGTCGAGGGGGACGTGGAGGTCATCCAGGATATGATCCGGATGTTCTCCGAGGAGATCGCCCATCCGCGGAAGCCAAGCAGTGATGAAGCTGCGGACGAGCGCACTGGCTCCGGTGAACCTGCTGAAGCCGATGAAGCGGCGATTTCTGCCTCAGTGGATGCGCTCCGGGCAGCCGCAGAGGAAATGCGGCGGCCAGTCGAGGGCGGGCGTGCGTCGATCGAGAAGGGCGTGCTGCCGCCTCTGCGCGTCGATCCCAACTCTTCCAAGCCGCAACCCCCGCCGGTCGGTCCGGAGCATGAGGACATGGCGGCGATGGCCGATGCCATCGCGACGGGGAAGCTCGACGTATTCTTGGAGCCGATCGTCGGGTTGGCCGACAGAAAGGCGCGCCACTTCGAGATATCGCTCCGTCTACGCAATGGCGACGCGGGGAGCTTCGGCCCCGAGGATTACATTCCGATGGCTCGCAATGCCGGCCTTCTGCCGCAGGTCGATGCCACCAGGGCAGCGCGGGCGGCCATGGTCGCACGCCACATGGACGAGCGCGGCAGTGGAGGGTGCCTGTTCTCCTCGATCACGGCCGAGTCCTTGACCAGTCCGCGTTTTCTCGAAGAGTTTGCCGACGCGTGCCGCCAGGCACCGAAGCTGCGCGAGAGGCTCGTCTTCTCGATTTCGCAAAGCGAGCTTCAAGGACTGAGTGCAGCCCAATGGAGCACCATTCGGCAACTGGCCACGAGCGGTTTTCGCTTCGCAATAGAGGATGTGACGAGTCTAGATCTCGATCTGCCGGATCTCAAGGCCGCGGGCTTCGCGTTCATGCGCATCAATGCGCAGTCCATGCTCGACGGGCTCGCAAGCCTTGAAGGGGTGCTGCCGATTTCCGAGCTCTGCCAGCGCATCTCCGAGATTGGACTGACCTTGATCGCCGTCGGTCTCGGCGGGGAGGATCAGCTCGAAAGCGTGCTAGCTGCCGGCGTTCCGCTGGGTCAGGGGCAACTCTTCGGCGTGCCGCGCCCGATCCGGGCGGAGGCCCTGCGTCCTGCGGCGAGTAGCGCAGCCGCTTGATCCAGAGTCGTGGCGCGGCTAATGGGGGCGGCATGACCAAAGCGCCCCGCCCCCCTCGACTCCTTTCCTCGATCGCACCGCTCGTCGACGGCTATGATGCCTGGATCTGTGATGTCTGGGGAGTGATGCACAATGGCGTGCGTGCGTTCTCAGGCGCCGTCGAGGCCTGCAGGCGCTTTCGCGAAGGCGGGGGAACCGTGCTGTTCCTCACCAATGCGCCTCGGCCGGCCCACGCCGTTGCAGCACAGCTCGACGGCTTAGGCGTGCCACGCGAGGCTTATGACGGCATCGTGACCTCTGGAGACCTCACGCGGAAACTCATCAGCGAGCGGGCGCAGTTGAAGCTCTTCCATCTCGGGCCAGCCAGAGACAAGCCGATGTTCGAGGGCCTTAAGCTGCGGTTCACGGAGGCGGCGGAAGCAGATGTCATCATTTGCTCTGGCCTTTACAACGACGAGACCGAGACCCCGGCCGACTACACGGAAATGCTCGAGCCGCTGGCCCGCCGCGGCGTGCCGATGATCTGTGCCAATCCTGATCTGACCGTCGAGCGTGGCTCTCGCATCGTCTACTGTGCCGGGTCGCTCGCCGCGGAGTACGAGCGCCTGGGTGGCGAGGTGACCTACGCCGGCAAACCTCATCTGCCGATCTATGAGATGGCCTTCGAGAGGCTCGGAGAGCTGCGGGGCGAGCCCGTGCCGCGACGCCGGATCCTGGCGATCGGCGATGGCCTCAGAACGGACATTCGCGGCGCAGCGAATGCCGAGATCGATGCCGTCTTCATCGCCAGCGCCATCCATGTGCCAGGCGAGCTTGATGCTGTGGCCGTCGCCAAGCTCTTCGACAACACCAGCCTGCAGCCGATTGCCGCGCTTCCGGCGCTGGTCTGGTAGCGACCTCTCGACCGGCTCCACCCATCTTGCCGCCACTGCCGAAGGTCATCATGTTAGGTTGTGGCTGAGGTGCACCGCTGGCCGCCAGCGCGTATGACGAGCAGTGGGAGTTGCGACATGGATTGGGACGAGATCAGGCCGAAGCCGGGCAGCACGATCACCGTCGGTGAGCCCCTCCATGCGTTATCGTTGAGTGATCTGCAGGAGCGGCTCACGGCTCTGCGGGAAGAGATCGAGAGGGTCGAGCAGGAGATCGCGGCGAAGCGGGCACACGAGCAAGCAGCTTCAGCTCTCTTCAAGCGCTGACCACATGCCGCGCCCCGGGCGCAATCGGCAGCCGATGGCTCTCGTCTAGAGCTTTCCCGACTTTAACGGAAACGCCAACAGCACTCCGTTTACCTCTCCCTCAGGGGAGAGGGAGATGGAGCGCGAGCTCGACTTGGCGTGTTTCTGTCTAACTCGGAAATGCTCTGGGCAGGGCCTCACGGGCTTCGGCGGGGTGCTGAGGTGTGTTATTCCCGACCGTGGATTTACTTCTTGTTAGGACAGCTCTGCTAGGCTTCAACCTATCCAGGTTACTGGATGTCGAGTGGCCCGCCCACTCTGTTTGACGCCTCCCTGTTACTTCGGAGCCGCTTTCGGGCGGCTCCATTTTTCTCAGGGAGAAAGCTGGTGCTGCCCTGAAATGTGCTCAATCGTGCAGAGATGATTTGCCCTCGCCTGAAAGATAGTGTTATCGAAGTTGGTTCAGTTGTGGCGTGAGTAGGTCATGGGTAGCAAATCGAGTCTGAGGGACGAGCCCAGCGCCTGTGTCACCATCTCGTTCGGTGAGCGCTTCGCGGCGTCCGAGCAGTTCGAGGCCGTCTATGCGCAGGGCATGGGTCTGGTCGAGCGCACTGCAGCCTATCTCGACGGTGCCGGCCGCCAGGAAGCAAAGCAGCTCAAGCCGAATGTGGCGCTGACGTACTCCACGGAAAGCATGCGCCTCACCGCGCGCCTGCTCGATCTGGCGTCTTGGCTTTTGATCCGGCGCTCATTGCGGGATGGCGACATCACGCAGGAGGAGGCCCGCCGCAAGCGCGCACGCCTGAAACTGCGCACGTCAGGTCGGCCGAGTCACATCCCAAATTTCAACGAGCTGCCGGAGCAGCTGCAGCAGCTTATCAACGAAAGCTTCGCGTTGAGCGATCGCATCATACGTTTGGACCGCTCGTTGGAGCAGGTAACCGCAACCGGCGATGCGGCTCCGCGCCCCTCCAAGAACCCGGTGGCCGCGCAGATCGCGGAGCTGCAAGCCGCCTTCAACGCCGCCATTCGCTGAGGAGGCTCCCGTCGGCATCGCGCCACTACGGGAAGCCCCATACAAGCGGGCACATCCTCATGAGCCGCAGCCCACCGGTTGCGGCCAATCCGCGCCGGAGGGCTGCTCCGGCGGCGGGGGCCTTCGAGGCTCAGAACAGGCCTTCGAACTTCTTCTTGAAGCGCGACAGTCGGCCGCCGCGGTCGACCAGCTTCTGATCGCCACCAGTCCACGCGGGATGCGTCTTCGGGTCGATGTCGAGCGTCAGCGTGTCGCCTTCCTTGCCGTAGGTCGAGTAGGTGGTGAACTCGGTCCCATCGGTCATGACCACCTTGATCTGGTGGTAATCGGGATGAAGGTCAGGATCTCTCTTCATGGCGGCTCTCAGCAACAAAGGTCCCGCTCTCCGCCGAGAGCGGACACGGTCGATCGATTTGGGGATGCGTCGAGGGGCCTACATAGTTGAAAGCGCCGCCTGACACAAGCCGTCCCGGCATGTGCGGCATCGCTGCAGCCCGAACCGGCTCCGTAATCTGGCATATCTGTGGCGACCGGTAACACGGATCAGCAAAGTCACGATTCAGCCGACCAGCGGGGTACGAGTTGTGAGAAGGCCAAGAAGGAGCAAGGCTGAGCTGGCAGAGCCAGGTGAGGACACCGCCGAGGCCCGCCGCCGGTCGCTGCGACCCCTGCTGAAGCTCAAGCCCTACGTCTTCAAGCATCCCGGGATGCTGGTGCTCGCCGCCATCGCGCTGTTGATGGCGGCTCTCGCCACGCTGGTTCTGCCCATCGCCGTACGCCGTGTGATCGACTACGGCTTTGGTGGAGCCGATGGCCTCTTCATCCATCGCTACTTCTCGATGCTGATGTTCATCGGGTTCGTGCTCGCTGTGGCGAGCGCGGCCCGGTTCTACTTCGTCAACTGGCTCGGCGAGAGGGTGGTCGCCGACCTGCGTACGGACGTGTTCCGGCATCTGACGCGGCTCGGCCCGGAGTTCTACGACACCACCCACTCCGGCGAGGTGACGAGCCGCCTGACGGCGGATACGACGCAGATCAAGGCGGCAGCGGGCACAGCGATCAGCCAAGCGCTGCGCAATGCCATCATGCTGGTCGGTGCGCTGGCGATGATGTTCGTGACGAGCGCGCAGCTGTCGTTCCTGGTGTTGGTTGCCATACCGGTGATCCTGCTGCCGCTCATCGCCTATGGGCGGCTGGTGCGGCGGCTGTCGCGGAAGGCTCAGGATACACTGGCGGAGGCCTCGGCCCTCGCGACCGAGAACCTCGGCGCCGTGCGCACGATGCAGGCCTTCACCAGCGAGCGGACCGTATCGGCGAAGTTTGCGGGAGCGGTCGAGACGGCGTTCGAGGCGGCGAGGGCGCGGCTCAAGGCGCGGGCCGGCCTCACGGCGATGACCATGTTCCTCGTCTTCGCCAGCGTCGTCGGCGTTCTCTGGTTCGGCGCCGATGCCGTCGTCAAAGGCTATATCACCGGTGGGCGATTGAGCCAGTTCGTGCTTTACGCCGTGTTCGCGGCGGCCGCGCTGGCCCAGCTTTCGGAGGTCTGGGGCGAGGTCACCCAGGCAGCAGGCGCGGCCGAGCGCTTGGCCGAGTTGCTCGCCATCGAGCCGCAGATCCGCACGCCGGACAATCCCATCCCGCTGCCGGTCCCCGGCCGCGGTGAGGTCGCATTTCACCACGTCAGCTTCCGTTACCCGTCGCGCGATGAATCGGCGCTGGAGGACGTGACGTTCGAGGTTGGAGCCGGCGAGACGGTAGCCCTCGTCGGGCCGTCGGGCGCCGGCAAGAGCACGATCTTCCACCTGCTGCTGCGCTTCTTCGATCCGACCGCGGGCGTGATCCGCGTCGACGGTGTTCCGATTGCTGAAGCGGACCTGGAGCAACTGCGCGCGCGGATGGCGCTGGTGCCGCAGGACGTTGCGCTCTTCGCGGACACCGTTGCCGGGAACATAAGCTATGGCAGCCCGGACGCAGGCATGGATGCAGTGGTGCGTGCAGCAAAGCTGGCGCAGGCCCATGAGTTCATTTCGGCGCTGCCTCAGGGCTATGACACGCTTCTTGGCGAGCGCGGCGTGTTGCTCTCGGGTGGACAGCGCCAGCGCATCGCGATCGCCCGCGCCATCTTGCGCGATGCTCCCATCCTGCTTCTCGACGAAGCCACCAGCGCGCTCGATGCCGAAAGCGAGGTCTCGGTCCAGAAGGCGCTCGAGCAGGTGATGCAGGGCCGCACGACACTGGTCATCGCCCACCGGCTAGCCACGATCCAGAAGGCCGACCGCATCCTGGTGCTCGACGAGGGCCGCTTGGTCGAGGAAGGGACGCACGCGACGCTAGTGCGCAAGGGTGGCTTGTACGCCCGACTGGCCGAGCTGCAGTTCGCAGGGGAGGCGGCGCAGTAGCTATCTGTTCGTTAGCCTCAGCTCGATGCGGCGATTGCGGCGAAGGGCTTCTTCGCTGTCGCCCTCCTCCAGCGGCTGGAACTCACCATGGCCCGCCGCGATGAGGCGCTTGGGCGAGACGCCGCGCGAGATGAGATAACGGACCACGGAGATGGCGCGGGCGGTGGAGAGCTCCCAGTTGGAAGGGAATTGGAAGCTGCTGATCGGCCGGCTGTCGGTGTGGCCATCCACCTGCAGAGCCCAATCGATCTCGCTTGGGATCGAACGCTCGAGTTCCAGGATCGCCGTGGCCACCTGGTCGATGGCGGCAAGACCCTCGGGCGTCATCTCAGCTTGACCGGACGGAAAGAGGACCTCGGACTGGAACACGAACCGGTCGCCGACGATGCGGATATCCTTCCGGTCCTTCAGCAGCTCACGCAGCCGGCCGAAGAAGTCCGAACGATAGCGCTGCAGCTCCTGTACCTGGCGCGCAAGTGCCGCGTTGAGCCGCTGGCCCAAATCCTTGATCCGATCCTGCGCCTCCTGATCCTTGCGCTCGGAGGCCTCGAGGGCCTCGTTGAGGGCCGCGATCTGGCGGCGCAACGCGAGGAGCTGCTGATTGAGCAGGTCGACCTTGGCCAGCGCCTCGTTGGAGATCTTGGTCTGCTCGTCGAGACTAGCGGTCAGCGTGCTGATGCGCCCCTGGCCGCTCCTCAGCTGCTCGTCGCGCTCGGCGACGAGACCTGACAGCCGGGCGTTTTCGTCGCGTAAGGTTGCGAGCGTCGCCTGCAGGGCGGCGAGATCGTCCTCGACAGTCTTCGCCTTGCCTTTTTCGAGCGAGAGCAGGTTGGTGAGCTCCGCGATCTGGCGCGTCAGCCGCCGCAGGGCCGCATCCTTTCCGCTCGCTTCCTGGCTCACGAAGTACTGCGCCAGCATGAAGATCGAGAGCAGGAAGGTGAAGACCATCAGGAGGGTCGACAACACGTCGACGTAACCCGGCCAGAATTCGCCGTACTGACCCCCGTGCCGGCTGCGCCCGCGCGCCATGACTTACGCCCCGCGCCGCTTGAAGTTCATCGCCAGATCACGAAGCATGCCCGTTACTTGGTTCTGCTGGGCGGCCTGCTCGTCCACCCACTGGCGCACGACGTTCTGTTCGGCACGCATCTGTGCCACCAGCTCGTTGACCCCTTGCGCCAGATCACGCACGGCGTCGTTGCCGCTGCCGTTGGCATCCAGTGGCAATGCCGCCTGAAGACGGTCGGTGAGCTCGGTGATCGAGCGCTGCATCTCGAACACGGCCGAATAGAGCTGGCGGTTCAGCTGGTCCGCGCCCGAGCCACCCGGCGTGAGCTCGGTGATGCCCGACAGCCACTCCTCAAGCTCGTTGTAGAAACGGTTCTGCGCGTGGCTCGCCTGCAGCTCCAGGAACCCCAGCACCAGCGATCCCGCAAGGCCCAGCAGCGATGATGAGAACGCCGTGCCCATGCCTTTCAGAGGCGCTGCCAAGCCGGTTTTCAGCTCCTCGAAAACCATCGAGCTCTCGCTTGCGCTGGTATCGAGCGCGCTGATGGTGGTACCCACGGAAGTAATCGTCTCGAGCAGACCCCAGAACGTACCGAGCAGGCCGAGGAACACGAGCAGCCCGACCATATAGCGTCCGGTATCGCGGGCCTCGTCGAGGCGCGAGCCGATCGAGTCCATGATCGAGCGCATCGACACGGTCGACAGCGACAGCGTACCCGTCCGATCGCGCAGCATGGTGGCCATGGGCGCCAGCAGGACGGGCCTGTGCGAAATGGCGAGTCCCGGGTCGGCGATGCGAAAGGCGTTCACCCAGCGAATTTCCGGGTAGAGACGGATCACCTGCCGGAACGAATAGAGGATGCCGATGAACAGAACGAAGATGATCAGACTGTTGAGGAAGGGATTGTTGAGGAACGCCGTAACAAGCATCGGCATGGCGATCGCGGCAATGAAGCCGACGATCGTCAGGAAGAAAATCATATTGAGCAGAAAGCCGCCCGGCGAACTCAAGGTGCGGTGGACGGCTTTTGCCGAGATTTCAGCTTGTCGCTTTCTGGCCATTATTTGAGCCTCATGACGGACGCGACAGCGACCTTAGCGAAAATCTGGTGGCAGGGAAAACCGGCAATATCGTGCCCGATGGCGGCCTGCAAGCGCCATCATGCAGCCCGCTTGGCCGCGTTGAGGACCGATATCAACGCTCTCGAGATTGCAGGATTGCCTGCAAGAACATCGCCGTTCTCGAAAATGCGGCTGCCGCCCTCCGTATCGGTAACCAATCCGCCAGCCTCTCGCACGATCAGTACGCCGGCTGCCAGGTCCCACGCCTGCAGGCCATGCTCCCAGTAGCCGTCGAAGCGCCCCGCTGCCGTCCACGCCAGATCGAGCGCCGCCGAACCCGTTCTGCGGATCCCGGCAACCTCCCGCATGAGTGCTTCCGCCTCCCGCAAAAAGCGCAGGTGTCCTGTCCGGCCGCGGTGAGGAATGCCGGTGGCAACCACCGCATCCGAAAGAGTCTGGCGTGCAGCTACTCGGATCCGACGGTCGTTCAGGAATGCACCCTTGCCCTTTTCTGCCGTATACATCTCATCTGAGATAGGATTATAGATCAATCCTGCAACGAGCTGACCCTCCCGCTCCAGCCCGATCGAGATCGCGAACAGCGGAATGCTGTGCAGGAAGTTGGTGGTGCCGTCGAGCGGATCGACGATCCAGCGATGGCTCTTGTCCGCGCCCTCGATCTCGCCGCTCTCCTCCATCAGGAAGCTGTAGCCTGGCCGCGCGCGCGACAGCTCCCTGAAGAGGATTTCCTCTGCGCGTCGGTCGGCCGCCGAAACGAAATTCGCCGGACCTTTGAGGGACACCTGCAGTTGTTCAACCTCGCCGAAGTCGCGCGCCAGGCTGCGCGCGGCCTTGCGCGCAGCGGCGATCATGACGTTCATCAGAGCAGATGCTGGCATGTGAACAGCGCCTCGACACGGCTGAGCAAGACAAAATAGACCTGCACCTCGTGCGGGCCTTTAAGAGTTGGCCGTTCGACTAGCGGCTCCAGCTCCGAATGACAAGGGGAGGACCCTGCCGCGAAGGGCGAGCCAGCCTTGGCTCAGTTCGTGAGGACGCCGATCGCCGCCCGTTCCCGCCACTCCTGGGCTGCCTTTTCGGCCGCCAGCCGGTCCGACTCCGAGAGGTTGGCCACGAGCTCGTCGAGCTCCTTGTCCTCGAGCCCGCTGTCGCGCGCAAGGATGCGCCACTTGGCTGCTTCCAACAGATTCGGCGGGCCGTGGCTGTCGTCCGCCAGAACATGCGCGAGACGGTTCTGCGCTCCGGCAAAGCCCTTCTCGGCGGCGGACCGCAGATAGTCGACGGCCTTTGGCACATCCGCGTTGAAACCGAAGCCACGCAGCAGCATGACGGCGTAGTCATATTCGGCTGCGACCAGGCCCTGATCCGCGGCACGCTTCATCCAGAGAGCCGCCTGATAAGCGTCGGGCTCCACGCCGTAACCCTTCTGGTAGAGGACGGCGAGGTCGTACTGCGCGGCGGCCACGCCCTGCTCCGCAGCGTATCGAATATGTAAGGCGCCGCGGGTCGGGTTCTCGGGTTTCCCGTCGCCGTTCAGGAACAGGACGCCGAGGTTGTAATTGGCATACGGGTGACCCTTGGCGGCGGCCATCTCGAACATGCGCGCGGCTGCTGCCCGATCCTTCTCCACGCCCTTGCCTTCGGCGAACAGCAGGCCGAGGGCGAAGGCCGACTCAATGTCGCCGAGCTCGGCACCCCGAGCGTACCATTGGGCTGCAACGGCTTCATTCTGAGGCACTCCCAAGCCTTCCGCGTAGATGCGCCCGACCAGCGTGTGGGCCTGGGGGTCACCCTCATTGGCCGCGCGCTCTGCAAGGTTGAGGGCTGTGAGGTATTGGCCCTGCTCGAAGGCGATGTATGCGGCGTCCTCGCCCGTCGCCGGGACAAGGTAGCGTGACAACGAGCTTTCGAGTTTGCCCGGCGTGAACCTGCTGAGGGGGTCGGCGGCCTGATTGTTCTGCAGCGGCTTGGGGCCCTTCGGCTGCGGGCGCGCCATCGACTTGGATTGTGGTTTCGGCTTGGCCTGTGCCTTCGCCTTGGGAACACTGGGCGCGGTTTCGGTCGACCAGGAGCTCGTTTCGGCAAACGCCGCAGGAAACGCGATCAGCAGCCCGAGCCAGCCGGCCAACACCTTCGTCGCGGTTCGCATGCGGTCCGCCCCTTTACTCCGCCAGCGCCGATTGGGCCGCCTCAGCCATCGCTCGCATCCGTTGCTCGATGTTGGACAGCGGTTCGCCAGCGCGAAGGGTCAACCCGATGAAGTCGGCACCGGCCCGCGCCAGCTCTGCCGCATCCTCCGGCTTCGCGACGTCGAGTGCGACGCAGGGCACCTCGAAGATTTCGGCCCACCAGGCGACGAGATCCAACCGGCGCTCCCGTGCGGATGCACTGTCTGTCACCCCCTCGGGAAGACCGAATGCGACGTATTCGGCGCCCTCCTCGGCGACGACCATGGCATCATGACGGGACTTGCCGGCATGAACGCCGATGATCGCACCGCGGCCAAGGGCTTGGCGCGCAGCGCGGTAGCGGCTTTCGATGTCCTTGCTGTGCTGGAGGTGAACGCCGTCGGCACGCAGTTTCCGGGCAAGATCAACGTCGTCCAGGACCAGAGCGGCGGCCCCTTGGGCCTGAGCTTGCTCCACGAGCGGCTTGGCGGATGCTTCAGCGAGGCACTGGCCGGCGGGAGGGACGATGAGGACGGAAGCAATCGGCACAACTTCCAGCGCGGCCGCCAGACGATCCGGGGCCGACTCCCCGGCCTCCACGACCAGGAAGAGCTGACAGCCTGCTTCCTGTTCCATGATCCGGCTGCTCCAGGCATTCTTCGCACGAGAGCATTTCCGATTAGACAGAAGCACGCCAAGTCAAGCTCGCGCCCAATCTCCCCAGTGGGGAGCGGGTCGGGGTGAAGGCGTTTCGCCGGTGGCGGCTGTTGCCATCCCTCACCCGGTTTTCGGGCCGACCTCTCCCTGTGGCAGAGGTTAATGGAGTGCCTGCTGTTGGCGTTTCCACCTCAATCGAAACAGCTCCAGCGGCAGCGCTATCGGCCGCAAATCCGGCCAAACGGTGACACCGCTCGACTGGAACGCGCTTATCCGATGCCTTGGGTCGTTCGCAATCGGTACCAGTAAGATAGCAGTGGAGTCGGGTGCTGCCGCGACTGGCCGACCACCGAACACAAAACCGGAGCCGATCGGCTCCGGTCCTGTAGATCAGCGGCCGAGCGAACACTTACGCCGCCTGCTCCAGCGAGCGCTCCCAGCGGCCGAGCGAGGCCAGCCCGTTCATCTTGGCACGATGCGCGAACGCCCGCTGGCCGGCGGCGACGTTTTCCGGCTTGCCGCCCCAGGCTTTCAGAGCGGCAGCCTGCAGGGCGCGGCCGTAGGAGAACGTCAGCTTCCAGGGCAGATTGCCCATCGCGTTCATCAGCGACAGGTGCTCCGTTGCCTGCTGGTCCGACTGGCCGCCCGAAAGGAAGGCGATGCCGGGAACGGCGGCCGGCACGCAGGCCTTGAGGCACTTGATCGTGCGCTCTGCAACCTCCTGCGGGCTTGCCTGCTTCGGCGACTTCTGACCGGCGATCACCATGTTCGGCTTGAGCACCATGCCTTCCAGATTGACGTTGGCGACATAGAGCTCATGGAACACGGTCTTCAGCGTCCACTCCGTCACCTCATAGCAGCGGTCGATGTCGTGTGAAGAATGCTCGCCGTCCATCAGCACCTCAGGCTCGACGATCGGCACGATGTTGGCTTCCTGGCACAGCGCGGCATAGCGCGCGAGCGCATGCGCGTTGGCATGCACGCAGTTCCAGGTCGGGCAGCCGTCGGCGATGGTGATAACCGCGCGCCACTTCGCGAAACGGGCACCGAGCTTGTAGTACTCGGCGAGCCGCTCACGAAGGCCGTCGAGACCTTCCGTGACCTTCTCGATGCGGGAGGTCGGGCCGGCCAAAGGCTTGGCGCCGGCGTCCACCTTGATGCCGGGGATCGACCCGGCCGCCTTGATGAGGTCGACGAGCGGCGTGCCATCCTTCGCCTTTTGCCGGATCGTCTCGTCGAAGAGGATCACGCCGGAGACATAGTCCCGCATCGCCTCGGTGGCGCGGAACAGCATCTCGCGATAGTCGCGGCGGTTGGTTTCGTTGTTCTCGACCCCGATCGAGTCGAAGCGCTTCTTGATCGTGCCGGTGCTTTCGTCGGCGGCCAGTATGCCCTTGCCGGGGGTGACCATGGCTTGGGCGATATCTTCCAGTCGTTCAGTCATGAGTCAGGTCTCCTCGGGGACAACTCGACCATCAACACCTCAAGAAGGCCGGCCGTTCGCCAACGAGCGGGAGCGGCCTTCGGCAGAGAACAAGCGCTCGATTCCTCGAGCGCTTGCGAAAGCAAATGGAACCGGAGCGAGCAGGGCATGCCCCAGCGCGGCGGGTCCACATGGCCTCGTTCACGAAAGGACCAGCGGCGCTCCTGCTTGCACGCATGACTTTTCCCTCAGAGCAGCTTGCCCATCGCGACGGCCGTGTCGACCATCCGGTTCGAAAAGCCCCATTCGTTATCGTACCAGGAGAGCACGCGGACGAGCTTGCCGTCGACGATCTGCGTTTGCGTGACATCGAAGGTCGAGGAGGCAGGCGAGTGCAGGAAGTCGATGGAGACCAGCTCCTTGTCGTTGATGGCGAGCACGCCCTTCAATTCCTGCGAGGCTGCCTTCTCCATCGCCTGGTTGATCTCCTCCACGGTCGTCTCGCGCTCGGGGATGACCTTCAGGTCGACCACAGACACGTTGGGGGTCGGCACGCGGATCGCGGTCCCGTCGAGCTTGCCCTTGAGCTCCGGCAGCACGAGTCCGACGGCCGCGGCGGCGCCCGTGGAGGTCGGGATCATGGACATGGCCGCGGCGCGCGCCCGGCGGCGATCCTTGTGGGCCTGATCAAGGATCCTCTGGTCGTTGGTGTAGGCGTGAACCGTGGTCATGAAGCCCGACTTGATCCCGCACAGCTCGTGCAAAACCTTGGCCACCGGCGCGAGGCAGTTCGTGGTGCAGGAGGCGTTCGAGACGACCTTGTCATCGGCCGTGAGCTTGTCGTGGTTGACCCCATAGACGACCGTCCGGTCGGCGCCTTTCGAGGGGGCCGAGACGAGCACGCGCTTAGCGCCCGCCTCGAGGTGCGCCTTGGCCTTCTCCTTGTCGGTGAAGATGCCCGTGCATTCCATGACGATGTCGATGCCGAGGTCCTTCCAGGGGAGCTGGGCAGGGTCCTTGATCGCCAGGACCTTGATCGGCTTGCCGTAGCCGATGTCCATCAGGTCGCCATCGACCTTCACCTCGCCCTGGTAGGTGCCGTGCACGCTGTCGTACTTGAACAAGTGGGCATTATCCTCAGGCGACCCCAGGTCGTTGATCGCGACTACCTCAACCTCGGAGCGCTTCTGCTCGGCGATGGCGCGCAGCACGTTGCGGCCGATGCGCCCGAAACCCGAAATCGCGATCTTGATTGTCATCTGCTTTCTCCTGGCGAGCGGTTGCCAACCCTCAGGCAATGAAAACTGCCTGCTGGCCTAAATTTATCCCGCGTTTACATGTTCCGCGCCTGCCGCCATGTCAATGTGTGCGGCCCGGATGCAGCAGTTGTATAGGAGTGTGAATTGTACGACGTCGGTCGAGTTGACGCGCCAGCTTATCGCGACTTAAGGTCTATGCGGCGATGCTCATGGCCAGAGGGGGGCTCTGCGTCGCACGCCAGGACGACGTCGAATGACGCAGAGGGATCGGCAAAAAAAGAGGAGAACGGCTGCGCCACGAGCAAGCAGCCGGGGGGCGCGCACAAGCACGCCAGCAGCTTCCAAATCACGCGCGAGCGAGGTCGAGCAACTGTTGCGCGAGCGGGATGAATTGCGCACGCGACTTGATGTTGCCGAGGCTCGGATCAAGCTGCTTGAAAGCCAGCGGCTCGAAGTGCTTAATCGTATTGATTGGGTTATTGATTCGATTCATAACGTCATTGAGCGTCAAAACTGATTCGCATGAGGCGGCAGCCATGCGCGGGTTGCCGATGGGGGGATGGGGCAGGTTTCGGTGACGCTGAACGGGCGTACCTACCGCCTGCGCTGTGAGGACGGCGAGGAGCCACGCCTGTTCTCTTTGGCGGATCACGTGAAATCCAAGATCGAAGGGCTTGTGGCTCAGTTCGGGCAGATCGGCGATGATCGGCTGATGCTGATGGCCGCCTTGTTGGTCACCGACGAGCTTTTCGAGGCCCGAGAGCAGTTGGGCCTGATGCGGTCAGCGCGCACTGCACGGGCGGGGGTTGCCTGACTTTTAGGGCCACGTCGCGGCCGCGCCGTCGCACTATGAAGATCACGGTTGGAATTCGCGCGCGACCTCCATACATTCGTATCTGCTGCGGGGCTCGTTAGGAGCACGTTTTCCCCTGGGCCGATAAGACTCGCTTGGGAGCTGTCCCTGCCCTTGACCGTGGTCTCGGGCACACGGCGCCCACCTACTTCTGTAGGGACCTGGCGGGATCATTCGCTCCGACGGCCTTCGCGGCATTCGTCTTCTGGTTCGCTCCGGCCCAGCCGCTCCCCAGCGGCACTCGCGGCCGGAACCAAATAGCGAGGTGCGATGCGCGGTGGTCCATCCTTCCGCAGTGAGTGCGGCGAAGCAGGAGCTCCGCAGGACCGCCCGGCGCATTCGCGCAGAGATTTCCAAGAGGGAACGGCGCTGGGCCGCCGAGCAGCTTGCGGCATACGGCATCGATTTTGTCGCGCCACCGGCTGGCGCTGTCGTGTCAGGGTTCTTCCCCGTCGGAGACGAGATCGACCCGCAGCCGCTGATGCTGAGGCTCGCGCGCGAGGGCTTCCAGCTGGCCTTGCCGGTCATGGATGGCAAGGCTACTCCGTTGCGGTTTCGCCTATGGACTCCAGGGGACCCTCTGGAGGAGAAAGCCTGGGGCATTCGCGAGCCGCTGCCGTCTGCACCGGAAGTGATTTCGGCCGTCATGCTGGTTCCGCTGCTCGCTTTCGACGCGGCGGGGTTCCGTCTGGGCTACGGGGGCGGTTTCTATGATCGTACACTTGCAGCAGCGCGCAGCCAGGGAAAGATCACAGCTATCGGCATCGCCCACGATGTCCAAGAAGTGCCGGCCGTACCACGGCTTGATTTTGACCAGCGGCTCGATTGGGTGTTGACCCCTACCGGCCCGCGCAGATGTGTTAGAGACTGATGCGACTACTTTTTCTCGGTGACATCGTCGGCCGATCCGGCCGCAAGGCCGTGGTCGATGCCCTGCCGGGCCTGCGCCGCCGCTACAAGCTCGATTTCGTGGTCATCAACGGCGAGAACTCCGCCGGTGGCTTCGGCATCACAGAACAGATCTTGGAGGAGCTGATCGGTGCCGGCGCCGATGTGGTGACGCTCGGCAATCACTCCTTCGATCAGAAGGAGGCGCTGGTCTTCATCGAGCGCCACCCCCGTCTGCTGCGCCCGATAAATTTGCCTCCCGGCACCCCGGGCAAGGGCTCCGGGCTGTTCCGCGCGGCCAACGGCGCCGAGGTGCTGGTGATGAATGCGCTCGGCCGCGTCTTCATGAGCCAGATGGACTGTCCGTTCCGCGCGATCGACCACGAGGTCAACGCCTGCGGCCTCAAACGTGGCGCCGATGCGATCATCGTCGACTTCCACGCGGAGGCGACGTCGGAGAAGCAGTCTCTCGCTCATTTCCTCGACGGCCGGGTGAGCGGCGTTATCGGCACCCATACGCACGTGCCGACCTCTGACTACAGGGTTCTGCCGGGCGGTACGGCCTACATGTCGGATGTGGGCATGTGCGGGGATTACAACTCGGTGCTCGGCATGGATCCCACCGAGCCCATCAACCGCTTCCTCACCCGCATTTCCCGCGAGCGCTTCGAGCCAGCGCTCGGACCCGCCACCATCTCCGGCGTTGCCATTGAGATCGATGACGCCTCCGGGTTGGCAGTGCGCATAGACGTGTTGCGGCTCGGTGGTGTCTTGGCACCGGCCGAGCCGCTGTCATGGGTCGAGGAAGATTGATTTGGCAAGTACTGGACCGGTGAGGACGGATCATCGCGCCCTCACGGTCGGTCAGAGGCTCACAAACGCGCCTCAGGTCGAGCCACGGGTGGGCAGCCCGCGGCAACAGGTGCTAATCACCTGCGTCGAGGCTCCGCGTCAAGGGTTAACAAAAGGTTAGTGCCTCCTCCGGCTCGCCGAGGGATGGATTCCAGCAGCGCTCCCGAACTATAAGGGAGGAGATCCATCTCGAACGCTTTTCACAGACGGGCGCAGTTACTAGCGCCCGCTGCACTCTCAAGCAGTCGATACGAATATACCGATGGCAGGACATTCACAGTTCAAGAACATCATGCACCGCAAGGGCCGCCAGGATGCGGTCCGCGCGAAGCTGTTCGCGAAGCTCGCCCGCGAGATCACGGTGGCCGCGAAATCCGGCCTGCCGGACCCGGCGATGAACCCGCGGCTGAGACTCGCGGTTCAGGCGGCGCGCGCGGAGAACATGCCGAAGGACAACATCGAGCGCGCCATCAAGAAGGCCCAGGGCAACGACAGCGAGAATTTCGAGTCAGTGAGATATGAGGGCTACGCGCCGGGCGGCGTGGCGATCATCGTCGAGGCCTTGACGGACAACCGCAACCGCACAGGCGGGGCAGTGCGGGCGGCGTTCACGAAATACGGCGGCAACCTGGGCTCGACCGGCTCGGTTGCGCACATGTTCGACCGCATCGGCGAGGTGGTCTACGCGCCGGGCGCCGCATCTGCCGACGCGATGCTGGAAGCGGCCATCGAAGCTGGCGCCGAGGACGTCCAATCCGACGAGAACGGCCATGTCGTAACGTGCGCCTTCGAGGACCTTGGCTCGGTTGCCAACGCGCTCGAGGAGAAGTTCGGCCAAGCCACCTCGGTGAAAGCGATCTGGCGACCGAACGTCACCACGCAGGTCGGCGAGGACAACGCCCAGACCATCATGAAGCTCATCTCCGCCCTCGAGGACGACGACGACGTGCAGAACGTCTTCTCGAACTTCGAGGTGGACGAGGAGGTGATGGCCCGTCTCACGGCGGCTTGAGGGGGGTGGCTCGGCTCTGGCGGTCGGAGCCTAAGCGGCCGTTCTTCCGGCCGTCGCTCGCGCTCGCGCTCGTGCGCCAACGGCGGAAGCATGCCTGAGCCAAATAAGTTCTAGCGCGTCGCGCTTCGACTTGGCATTGAGGTCGGCAAACGCAAGGGCGATCTGCTTGGCCTCAGCCACTTTGACGCTCTTGTCGTTTTTCAGCGCATCGAACACCTCCGGGAAGCGGACCTCGTCGCCGACCGCAGACCGCAATCTTTGGAGATGTACCTCGACCAGCTCCGCAGCTGGCACCGAGGGCTGTTTTGCAGACTTGGACTTTGGCGCTTCCTGCAGCCGCGCAATCGCAGCTTGTACGTAGGCCCCAAGCGAGATTTCGGAAAACGGTGCGATTACATCTGCAACACGTTTCAGATCATCGAAGAGGGCCTTCTTGCTGTGCTTAGCAAAGCAATTTTCAATGGCAGGGATAAGCCTGACCAGTTGCGCAATTTTTGGTCCGGAATCATCGTTCGTACGTTCTATGGTAGAGAGGACCTTGCAAACGTCAGCCACATTTGCTGTTGGCCTGACTTCAAATACGTGGGCAAACATGGCCCATGCGTCAGCCTGGTTATGTGCTCCCGCCTCTCGGAGCATCTGAGCAAACAGCGTTACGAAGTCTTTGAAGTCCTGGCTCTTCATAAGTTCATCTCCTGGCTGATCACGCCCGCAAGACTTTCGATCGCCCGCTTGACCGATGCTGTGCTTTGACCATTTCCCATTACTAAGTAGGCGATTCCAAAGCCTGCTGTGCGGCGGAATTGCGCCGAGTCCGGAATATATGTGGATGAGGGAAGCAGGGTCGTAACACCTCCGGCGCCGCCGCTGTCTTTGCTCAGGTTCAGCCGGTACTTGAGCTCAACTTCTTCCCGCTCCAAGTTTTCCACTGGGTTGACCATAGTTGCAACGACTCCGAGATGCTGGAGATTTCGGCAAAGTCCTTTTTGCCGGAACGTCTCTACTTGTCGCGCGAAAGTAACAACGGCTTCTCGGGAAGGCCCATCGAGGATCGTCGGAATAAGCAGATGTGTGCCGGCAGCAAGAGCTTGAATCGTTCCAGTCGTGAGTCTCGGGGGACAATCAATAACAATTAAGCTATACGCCTTCCGCACCTCATCGCTGTGCAGCAATCGCTTGAGGTGGAACCGAATGTCATTCTTTCTGTCACCAAGCAACCATTCGATCATCACCCGGTTTTCTGCTTGAGCCAAGTCATAGTAGGCTGGGATAACTTTGAGATTTGGCACAATGGAGGTTTGACCACTCTTGCGGATGGTTGCGTGTTTGTTCCATGATGCAATGTCTGCGGCCTTCAGGTCTCCGCTTATCAAATAGCTTGCTTCCGAGTCATAGCCGGCCTGCGGCAGCCAGTTCTTCTCTCCGACGATTGACATCGACGACGCGGAGCCTTGGAAGTCCAAATCAACAAGGAGAACGGGTCTGGTTGCGCTCTTGCCGATACAGGCCGCAACATTAGCCGCGACAGTCGTTTTGCCTACTCCTCCCTTCGCGTTCGCTACCACGAGTATATGGGCAGGTGGCGTATCATATCCAACGAGTATCGTTGGCGGTTCAATGGGTTCTGCCAGCCAAAGCCCTTTTCCTTCCTGTGGCCTAGCTGAGCTGGTATCACGGCTAACGTCGCTCAGTGCTCGCTGCATTCTGTGAAAGTAATCTAAAATAGATCGAATATAGGTCCAGATTTTTCTCAGTATAAACAGAATAGTACATAAGATTATCCCGGCTGCGATTTCTGAGATATTTTTGCCTAGTACAGAGCGGAAGGCGTTCCAAAGCTCTGTCAGCGCTGAGGTGCTCTGAAACAACTCGGTTCCCCTACATGAACTATGAATTTGCAGCTCAAAACCGGAACAATCCGTGTAGCCAAGTTTTGGAAAGTTCACTCAGCAGGGTCAAGCCGATAGCGATGTGTTGACGTGTCGCGACGTGACTTCTGGCTCAGGCAGCGCAGTCCGATCTGTGCTACTGACACCCCATGCGCGGGAAATCGATTCGGATCATCGGCATAGACCCGGGGCTCCGGCGGACGGGCTGGGGCGTCATCGAGTCGGACGGGGTGCGGCTTGGCTATGTGGCGTCGGGCCAGATCGCGTCCGATCGCGAAGATGACCTGGCCTATCGCCTGCGCGAGATCTTCGAGGGGCTGTCGAGCGTGATCGCCAGCTTTTCCCCGCAGGAGGCTGCCGTCGAGGAGACCTTCGTCAACGAGAACGCGCGCGCAACGCTCAAGCTCGGCCAGGCGCGTGGAATGGCACTGCTGGCCCCCGCGATGAAAGGGCTGCGCGTGGCCGAATATCCGCCGAACCTGATCAAGAAATCCATCACGGGCAACGGGCACGGGGAAAAGCGCCAGATCCAGGCGATGATCGGCTTTCTGCTGCCCAAGGCGAAGTTCGATAGCGCCGACGAGGCGGATGCCCTGGCCATCGCCATTTGTCATGCGCATCATCGGGCGGCACGGCAAGTCGTCTCGGCGCGCGCGGGACGGCAGTTCGGCGGCTGAGGGAGGCCCCCATTATGATCGGTCGTCTTCGGGGCAAGGTGGACGCCATCGGCGAGAGCTACTTGATCATCGATGTGAACGGCGTCGGCTACGAGGTGCAGGCCTCGGCACGGACGCTGCGAAACCTCACCCTCGGCGATGAGGTCACACTGTCGATCGAGACGCACGTCCGCGAGGACGCGATCCGACTGTTCGGGTTCACCAGCGAGGTCGAGAGGGCCTGGTTCCGGGCGCTGCAGTCGGTGCAGGGGGTCGGCTCGAAGGTGGCGCTTGCCATCCTCGGGACCTTGTCCACGCAGGACCTCGCCAACGCCATCGCGCTTTCGAACTGGGCGGCCGTGGAGCAGTCGCCAGGGGTCGGCAAGAAGCTCGCACAGCGCGTGGTCGCGGAGCTCAAGGAGAAGGCGCCGCAACTCACCGTGGCGAGCGTCAGCGTGCCGGCCGGACTGCGGGTCAATGGGCTCGCCGGGCCGGCGTCGCAGCAAGATCGCAGCACCTCTGCGGAAGCCATTTCCGCTCTGACAAATCTGGGGTATTCGCCGCAGCAGGCCGCAGCCGCGATCGCATCGGCCATGGGCGAGCTCGGCAACACGGCGGACATCGCCCAGCTCATCAAGCGGGGCCTCAAGGAGCTCTCGAGATAACGGGTCGGATCCGATGGAAGGCATGACGAAGGCCCAGCGCGCGCTGTGGACGTTTCTGTTCTACACCCTTGTCGGGCCGTTCATCGGCGCGCTTCTGCTCAGCGTTCTGATGCCCTTGGCATTGGTGGCCGGCTTGCTGCCAGAGATTGCCAACCTCGAAGCCGCCGGTGAGGTCGCCTTTGTCGGATGGGCCGCCTTTTTCACTTATGTCTGGGCCGCGCCGGCTTCCGCCCTTGCCGCGCTCGGCCTTCTACCTCTTGTTCTTCGCAATGCGACGTTCGGCTGGATCGCTGCGGCCATCGCGGGCGTGATCGCCTTCGCGGTCACGGCGGTTCTGTTCGCGTTGCCCGTGCCCGAGGCGATCCCTTACCTCGCCTTCCTCGCCGGCGTCGTGTCCGTCATCTGCCGGACCATCCTCGACAGGATCGGCGTCCTGGAGCCTTTGCCGGCTCACTGAGCCTTGCGGAAAGTCAGGATGTAGGCGGCGACGTCGCGCGTCTCCTTGGTGGTCAGAGGTACGCCCGGCATCTCCGGGTGCGGATAGTACATTGCGCCGATGATCGTTTGGATCGTGCGGCCCGGCCGGTTGGCGATCTCGGGGAAGGAGGGGACGTCCGCCTGCCTCTGTTGCACTCCGGGCTCGATCGCGTGACAGCCGACGCAAACGCGCTGGGCGACGTCGCGGCCGTGGACCGGATCGAGTGCGGGCTCCTGCGCCCACGCTGCGCCGGCCAAATATCCCGCAGGTTGGGCGACGGTCAGGACGGCGAGCGCTATCGCCCGCCTCGTTCGGGTCCAATTCATCTGCTGGCGTCCTCCCTGTTCGCGAGCTTCGCAGATCTCCTCACCCTACCCGACGACGTGTGACGTTGCCGACAGGATTTCGCGAGAATGATGCTCGCGATGTTCAACAGTCCGCAGGGCGAGGGACGGCGATTTGTGGTAGACGTTCAGGCGGGCACGAATCACGAACAGGAGCGGGGGACAGGTGCGATGACGGACCGCCTCGTCACAGGCGCTAAGCGCGAGACGGATGCATTCGAGGCGACGATCCGCCCGCAGTCGCTCGACGAGTTCATCGGCCAGGAACAGGCGCGGGCCAATCTCAAGGTCTTCATTCAGGCGGCGCGGGAGCGTGGCGATGCGTTGGACCACGTCCTGTTCGCCGGTCCGCCGGGGCTCGGCAAGACGACGCTCGCCCAGATCATGGCCAAGGAGCTGGGGGTCGGGTTTCGCGCCACCTCCGGCCCGGTCATTTCCAAGGCGGGCGACCTTGCGGCGCTGCTCACCAATCTGGAGGAGCGCGACGTCCTCTTCATCGACGAGATCCACCGCCTCAATCCAGCAGTCGAGGAGATCCTTTATCCGGCGATGGAGGACTTTCAGCTCGACCTGATCATCGGCGAGGGGCCTGCGGCACGCTCGGTGCGGATCGATCTCTCCAAGTTCACCCTGGTCGGCGCCACGACCCGCACCGGCCTGCTGACGACCCCCCTGCGCGATCGCTTCGGCATCCCGATCCGGCTCAACTTCTATTCTGTGGACGAGCTCGAGCTTGTCGTCAGCCGCGGTGCCCGGGTGCTGGGTGCCGCGATCAGTCCGGAAGGAGCTCGCGAGATCGCGCGCCGTTCGCGGGGAACACCGCGCATTGCTGGACGGCTGCTCCGTCGTGTGCGGGACTTCGCGGCCGTAGCGGGAGCAAAGGTGATCGACGCGAGTATAGCGGACAAGGCGCTCCGTGCGCTGGAGGTGGACACCGCCGGTCTCGATGCGCTCGATCACCGCTATCTCATGTGCATCGCGACCAATTACGAAGGCGGCCCGGTCGGCATTGAGACGATCGCGGCGGCCTTGTCCGAGCCGCGCGACGCGCTCGAGGAGATCGTCGAGCCATACCTGCTGCAGCAGGGCTTCATCGGCCGCACGCCGCGCGGGCGGATCGTGACGCTCAAGGCCTATCGCCACCTGGGGCTCGCCGGGCCTGCGCGTTCATCGTCGCCGCAAATGGGGCTTTTCTCCCCTGATGTGGACGACGGTGAGGACGTTGATTCCGATTCGGCAGACCAAGACCGCGGCGCACGATTGCGCTAATCTGACGATTGAGAGTCGTGCCCGGTTTGCCGGGTATCGAAGGAGTGTGCGGTGGTCGGAGATGGCAGACCGGGCCCCGGCGGCAGTCCGGCCAGTAATGTTGCGGCCGCAAATCTCGCACAGACGAACAATACGGCTGGCATCATCGCGATGCTCGCCGCGATGGCGAGCTTCGCCTGCGGCGACTCGCTGATGAAGCTTTCCTCGACCGAGATGCCGACGGGACAGCTCGTTTTCTTGCGCGCAACGGGCATGGTCGCCGCGGCGTTTGCATACGCCGCCTTCTCCGGAGCCCTCCGCAACGCCTGGAAGCTTCTATCGCGGCCGATGCTGCTGCGCGCGATCGGCGATGTCGGCGGCGCACTGGCGTTCCAGTCGGCACTGGCGCGCATGGCCTTCGCCGATCTCGTCGCCATCATTCAGCTCAACCCCCTGACGGTGACGGCGGCCTCGGCGGTGTTCCTCAACGAGCGCGTCGGCTGGCGGCGATGGACGGCTGCCGTTGTCGGGCTCGCCGGCGTCATGCTCATCATCCGCCCGGGAACGAGCGCTTTTACGTGGTGGAGCATTCTCGCCATCGTTTCGGTGCTGTTTGCGACCTTGCGCGACGTGGCGACGAAAAGCATCGACCGGGCGGTTCCGGCCGCCCTGATCATGCTTTACTCATCAGGCGTGGTGGCGATCGGTTCGCTGTTTCTGGTGTTTTTCGAAGACTGGGTGTTGCCGGGGCCGGGCCTGCTGCTGCAAGTGGCCGGAGCAAGCGCCTTCTCGTTCACGGGGCATATCTGCATCATCTCGGCTGTGCGCAAGGGCGAGCTGTCGGCTGTCGCCCCCTTCCGCTACTCGATTCTGATCTGGGCGCTGATCCTCGGCCTCCTGATCTGGGGCGATCTGCCCGACACGCTGACCCTGCTCGGAATGGCGATTGTAACCTGTGCCGGCATCTATACGTTCCGGCGCGAGATGATCGTGCGCCGGAAAGGGTAGTCTCTCGAGAGAAAACGCGGCACTTGCTCAGTCGAGTTGCGCCAGCGCACCCGCATAGTCCTCCAGCCACCCCTCGAACGCGGCGACGAGCGCGTCGTGGTCGGCTTCGGTCAGTGGCAGGGACAGGCTCATGAAACCGCGCGGCGCGGTGTAGAGGCCGCGCAATTTGAGGTCGAGGTGCAGCAGCTTGCGCGCGTCGGCCGACGCCGCGGCGTGGTCGGCAGGGCGACGGATGGGTGCCCTTTGCGGATGGATACAGAGCATCGAGCCGCGGCCCAGAACTTGCAGGGGAGCGTCGTGCTTGGCGATTGCTGCGCTGAGGCGCTCACGCAGGCGATCGCCGGAGGCATTGAGCGCTTCCGCCCTTTCCGGGGTGAAGACCTTCTCCAATCCCGCGACGCCGGCTGCCATCGTCAGCACGTTGTTGTTGTAAGTGCCTGAATGCATGAACCCGTCCGGGCGTGTGGGGTCGAGCAGGCTCATCAGCTCACGGCTGCCGCCGAAGGCACCGAACGTGACTCCGCCGCCGAGATATTTCCCGAACGAGACGAGGTCCGGTGTCAGCCCGAGCGCGCCATGCAGCCCGCCGGGTGCCAGTCGCGAGGTCATCACTTCATCGAGGATGAACACGATTCCGTGCCGCCGGGTCTCCTCCCGCAGCATGGACAGGAACTCGGGGTCGGCAGCGATGCAGCCGCCGGCGCCCATCATCGGCTCGATGATGACCGCGGCGAGCCTGCTGGCGTGCTCGCCGATCAGGCGACGGACGCCTTCTGGGTCATTGTACTCGCCCATCACGTAGTCGAACGGCGCGTTCACGCGGGAGTGACCCTTGGTGAACGACAGGAAGCCGCCGTGGTAGGCGCCATTGAAGACCATGACGGCATCCCGGCCGGTGGCGGCGCGCGCCAGGCTGAGGCACATCAGGTTGGCCTCAGTTCCGGAATTGCAGAAGCGAACCAAGTCGACCGCCGGAAAGCGAGCGCACATGAGCTCGGCCAGCCGTGCCTCGTAGGCATTGGGCCCGCCGAGAACGAGGCCGCCCGAGAGCGCCTCGCGGATCGCTTCGGCGATGGCCGGCTCGGAATGGCCGTAAAGGCCTGCCGTGTACTCGCCAAGGAAATCGACGTACACGTGCCCATCCAGATCCGTCAGGCGAGCTCCCTCTCCCTTCACAATTCCGAGAGGGAAGGGATCGTAATGCAGAATGGTCCGTGTGTTGCCGCCTGGCATGGTGCGGGCCGCCGCCTCGAAGCGTGCCTTGCTCCTCGGATTGGCTGCAATGTAACGCGCTTCCACATCGGCCACGGCGGCACCGAGGCTGATATTGCGCTTCCGGGCTTCTGCGGTCACGGCGATTACCTCCTGAAAGAAATAGGATTTTCAGGAAGTCTGCCCACCTGGGAACGGTTGTCAATTCGATCGCTGCACTGGGCAGAGTGCCTGTTCTTGCAAGGCTGAGTACGAGGGCGGGCGACCTGTGGCCCGATATTCACACTATCTTTGAAATTAGTCTGGTGAAGGATGGATCCCATTTCCGACCTCTTGCGTTGCGCAGCCAGTGGGGGGCATGAGCACGGAGGTCGTCCGAAGTCGATGGGCCACCTGATTGTGCATATTCCAGCAGTTCTATCCATGGATGCCGATCGTCAGTGGTAGACGTTTGATTTGTCCCCTGCCGTGCCAGTTGCGTGAAATGAGCGTGGAGGAAGTTGCGATGAAGTTGCGTCATGCGGGGTGGCTCGTACTCACCGGCATACTTCTGATGGTTCGGCCGGCGTTTGCTACGGCCCCGTCCGACTCCTCTCAACCTCCCATTGAGCCGCCGAGGCCGAAGACGGCGATTTCCACCGCGGAGCTGCCAGCAAGCAGTCCAGCCGGCGGAGCTGTTGTCCCCACCGCTGTCAGCCCAGGGGACATCTTCGAGGAAGGGAACGGGTCAACTCAACCTCCAGTTGCGGGCAACGATGAGGCCGCCGAGCCCGCAGCGCCCGTCATGCCCGCAGCCGCGCTGATGCCGCTCCCCGAGCGCAACTTCATGAAGCCCGAAGTGACGCTGAAGGCCGTCATCGATCTCAGCAGTCAGCGGATGACCGTCATGACCGGCGACGATAGGGTGCTGCATCAATGGCCGATTTCTTCTGGCCGCAGGGGCTATCATACGCCTAATGGGATTTACTACCCGCAGTGGCGCTCGCGGATGTGGCGCTCCAGGCAGTACGATGGCGCGCCCATGCCCTACTCGGTCTTCTTCCATCGGGGCTACGCCGTACACGGGACCTACGCGACCGGCCTGCTCGGGCGCCCTGCCTCCCATGGCTGCATCCGCCTGTCGACCAAGAACGCTGCTACGTTCTACAAGCTCGTCGAAGAGCACGGCATGCAGTCCACCCAGATCATCGTCAAGGGCCAGACCAGGTCAGCCCCCGCGAGAGTGGCAAGGGGCAGGTCATCGACTCCGCGCCGTCGTATCGTTCGCCAGCGCGTGCCGAGGGGCTATGCGAACTATGAATACGGCACGCCGTCCTGGTGGACATGGTGAGGCTTTCGATGGCTTATCCATGTATTTTCGCAAGAAAATACGCAGGATGATCCCGAAGAGGTGCCGTTACAAGCCGCTGAAGACTTGCTAGAATTGCGTTTCATCTTGGGGTGAAGACCTCGGCTTCACCCCAGGAGCATGTATGCGTAGCAGGCGAGGGCGGTGTGTGCTTGGCACGTCGGTGAAGGTTGCCGGCAGATTTCAGATTGGCAGTGCGCTCGCGCTTGCTTTTATCGCCACCGTTCTGTCAGTTCCGTCGGCCGCCTGGGCCCAGGAGCCGCCGGCTTCGTCCAGCGCGCCATCTGATGATGCTGCCGATCAAAGCTGGGCTGAGCGCCAGCTCGACTGGGCTAAGCGACTCCTTTTTTCTGCCTCTACGCCCACCGGTACCGAGCCCCGCAGGTCAGACCAGAAGCAAGCGCCTGTTCCGACCGTCACGGCCAGCCGGCCCGTGGTTCGGGAGGTAACCGACTGGGACGAGTACACCGGTCGCATCGAGGCCGTCGAGACGGTCGAGGTTCGGGCGCGCGTATCCGGCTACCTGGAGAAGGTCCACTTCACCGATGGCCAACTCGTTTCCGAAGGAGACCTGCTCTACACCATCGACCCGCGCCCGTTCGAGCGCGTGCTGGAAACGGCCCGGGCTGAGCTGCATGAAGCTCGTGTGAAAGCGGAAAACGCAGCCAAGGACGTCGAGCGTGGCCGGCCTCTGGTGGAAAAGGGGTGGCTGTCGCAGCGGCAATTCGACGAACGCGACAATCTCCTTCGGGAGGCGCAGGCGGCCGTTGCTGTGGCCGAAGCGCGGGTCAAGGCAGCAGAGCTCGATCTGTCATTCACCCGTATCACGGCGCCGATCACCGGCCGCACCAGCCGCAGCGAGCTGACCGCCGGCAACTACGTGGCGGTTGGCGGCTCGGAAAACTCACCCGTGCTGACCACCATCGTTCGCCAGGATCCGGTCTACGTCTATTTTGATATCGGAGAGAACAAGGCGCTGAAGTACTTGAGACTTCACCAAGTTGGACAGGGCACCGCGGTCCGTGTCGGCCTCCCTGACGAGACCGGCTACCCACACCAGGCGAGGCTCGACTTCACCGACAATCGCCTCGACACCGGGACTGGCACGCTCCGCATGCGGGCCGTGCTCGACAACAAGTCCGGCCTGTTCCGGCCGGGCATGTTTGCGCGCATCCAGATCGCCGGCTCGGGCAGCTATTCGGCCATCATGATCCCGGATGAGGCGATCGGCACGGATCAGGTGAGCAAGTTCGTCTACGTGGTCGAAGATGACGGGACAGCCATCCGCAAATGGATCGAGCCCGGGCCGCTGATCGACGGTCTGCGCGTCGTGAGGAGCGGATTGAGCGCCGACGAGTGGACCATCGTCAAGGGTATCCAGCGCGTTCGGCATCAGGAGAAGGTAGCGGTCAGGAAAGAGCCGCTGCAGGTTTCAGCGGCGCCTTCAAAGCCCGTCGACCAGTAGGAATACGCCAGGGCGGCAGACGGCCATGCGGCTCAGCCACTTCTTCATCGCCCGCCCGATCTTCGCAGCGGTCATCTCGCTGTTCATCACCCTCTTGGGCGCCATCGCCTACTTCGGGCTCGCAGTCACGCAGTTTCCGGAAATCATACCGCCGACCATAACCGTCACCACCAATTATCCCGGCGCCAGCGCGCAGACCGTCGCCGATACCGTTGCTTCCGTCATCGAAGAGGAGGTGAACGGCGTCGACAACATGCTCTACATGTATTCGAACTCGACGAGCGACGGGGCGATGAGCCTCACCGTCACGTTCGACATCGGCACTGACATCGACCAGGCTCAGGTGCAGGTCCAGAACCGGGTCTCTGCGGCGGAGCCACGGCTGCCGGAGGAGGTCAGGCGCAACGGCATTCTCACACGCAAGAACAATCCGGACCAGCTCCTCGCGGTCCACTTGATCTCACCGGACAGCACCTACGACCAGGTCTACATTTCCAACTACGCGCTGCTGAACGTTCAGGATGTGCTGGCCCGCATTCCGGGCGTAGGCTCGGTTCTGCTGTACGGCTCGCGCGAATACGCCATGCGGATCTGGCTCGAGCCTGAGCGCATTGCCAGCCTCGGCCTCAGCGCCGAAGATGTGCTGAGGGCGTTGCGCGCCCAGAACGTGCAGGTGGCCGGTGGTGCCATCGGCGAGCCGCCGATCAGCGGTGAGCGCGCTTTCCAGATGCCTCTCCAGGTCAAGGGCCGCCTGCGCGAGCCGGACGAATTCGAGAAGATCATCGTGAAATCGGGCGATGACGGCCGAATTGTGCGGCTCAGCGACGTGGCCCGCGTGGAGCTCGGCGCGCTGAGCTACAACTCGTTCGGCTACATGAACCACTATCCGGCGACTGTGCTATTCATGACCCAGGCGCCGGGCACGGACGCGCTCAAGGCCGCCAACGAGATCAAGCGCACCATGGAGGAGCTGTCGCAGAGCTTCCCCAAGGGGCTCGAATACCGCATCGTCTACAACCCGACGGAGTTCATCGAGGTCTCGATCAAGGAGCTCTATAAGTCCATCTTCGAGGCCGTCGGGCTCGTCGTCCTCGTCATGCTGCTGTTCCTGCAGACCTGGCGAGCCTCGCTGATACCGGTGTTGGCCATTCCGGTGTCGCTCATCGGCACGTTCGCGGTAATGCAAGCCTTCGGCTTCTCGATCAACATGCTGACGCTGTTCGGGCTGGTGCTCGCGGTCGGCATCGTGGTCGACGACGCGATCGTCGTCGTCGAGAACGTCGAACGCCGGCTGCGCGAGGGCATGCCGCCGGTCGAGGCGGCGCGGCTCAGCATGAACGAGGTCGGCACCGCGCTCATCGCAATCGCCATCGTGCTGTCTGCCGTTTTCATCCCGACCGCATTCGTGGGCGGCATCACGGGGCAGTTCTATCGCCAGTTTGCGGTCACCATTGCGAGCGCAACCATCATCTCTGCCTTCGTGTCGCTGACCCTCAGCCCGGCACTGGCGGCCATCATGTTCCGGCGGCATGAGACGGCAGAGGGGACCAGGTCGCGCCTGGGCCGGATCGTCTCAATGCCTATCCGGGCCTTGTTTCGCGGCTTCAACCGTGGCTTCGATGCGCTGTCGCGGGGATATGGCCGGCTCGTGCGGCGCCTGGCGGGCCTCGCCGCATCAGTGCTCGTGCTCTACGCCGCTCTGATCATCACAACACTGTGGATGATCCAAAGGACGCCGACCGGCTTCATCCCGCCGCTCGATCGCGGATTTGCGATCATTTCCATGCAACTTCCGCCCGGCGCCTCTCTCGAGCGCACCAACCAGGTCCTGCAGCGTGCCAACGCCATCGCGTTGGACACGCCGGGTGTCGCTTCCACCAATGTCGCGGTCGGCCGGTCCGGGGCGACGTTCACGACATCCTCGAGCGTCGGAGCCATATTTGTCGTGCTCGACACGTTCGAAAACCGCAGCAGGCAGGGGCTCACCGTCGAGCGCGTCGCTGACGAGCTGCGTCGAAGGCTCAACGACGAAATTCAGGAGGCGCAGTCGATCGTGATCGTGCCGCCTCCGGTTCGGGGGATCGGATCGAGCGGCGGATTTGCGATGCGCTTGCAGGATCGCGCAGGGATTGGCTCGGTCGAGCTGGCGAACGTGGCTCAGAAACTGATTCGCGCGGCGAACGAACGGCCGGAGATCGTCAATACGTTCACCACGTTCAATACGCTGACGCCGCAGGTGTTCGTCGATGTCGACCGCACCATGGCACAGATGCTCGGCGTGCCGATAGAGAACATCTTCGAGGCCCTGCGCATCTACATGGGATCGGTCTATGTCAACGATTTCAACATGTTCGGCCGCCCGTTCCGGGTCATGGCGCAGGCCGAGGGCGCCTTCCGCCTCGACAGGGAGAACGTTGGCCGCATTCGCGTCAGCAATCGAGATGGGCAGATGGTGCCGCTGAACTCGGTCGTGACGTTCCGTGAGATGTCCGGCCCGGACCGTGTGCCCCGCTACAACCTGTTCCCGACCGTCGAAATCACCGGAACAGGCGCGCCGGGCATCTCGTCGGGGCAGGCCCTGAGCGTGATGCACCAGGTGGCCGCCGAAGTGCTCCCCGAGGGCGTGACCTACGAGTGGACGGATCTTTCCTATCAGGAGGTCCGGGCCGGCCATACGGGCTACTACATCTTTCTCCTGTCCGTCGTGTTCGTGTTCCTGGCGCTGGCGGCACAGTACGAGAGCTGGTCGCTGCCGCTCGCCATCATGCTGATCGTGCCGATGTGCCTGCTTTCGGCGCTCATCGGAGTGTGGCTGCACGGACAGGACCTCAACATCCTGACCCAGATCGCCTTCATCGTGCTGATCGGACTGGCAGCAAAGAACGCCATTCTGATCGTAGAGTTTGCGCGCCAGATCGAGGAGCAGGGGAAGGATAGCGTAACCGCCGCCGTCGAGGCAGGGCAGCTCCGCCTGCGCCCGATCCTCATGACCTCGCTCGCTTTCACCGTTGGCGTGCTGCCGCTCTACTTTGCGAGCGGGGCAGGCGCGGAGATGCGGATCGCGCTCGGCACGGCAGTCTTTTGGGGCATGATCGGTGTCACGCTATTCGGCCTGATGTTCACGCCGGTCTTCTACGTCGTCATACGCAAACTGACGGCACATCGTCGGCCCGCGGCGAACGTCAATGCTGCGCAGCCGGCCGAGTGAAAAATCTCAGGCGCGGACAGCAACCCGATCGAGCAATTTCGTCGGCAGGATCCGCTTCAGGATCGACGCCGCGTAGGTTGGCGTGGTGACGTAGTACCGCGCCTTCGGCCGCGGACTTTCGAGCGCGTGCACGAGCCTGCGTGCGACGCTTTCAGGCTCCAGCTTGAACGCCTGACGCCCCCCGCGCTCCAGCGCCGCGAGCATCCGGTGGTAGCGCTCGCGGTGAACGGACTTCTCGATATCGACGTTGGCGACGGCGGCGGCGCGCGCATTCTCGACGAAGCGTGTGCGGATCGGCCCCGGCTCGATCAGCGAGACCTGGATGCCGCTGCCCTGAAGCTCCAGCCTCAGCGCGTCCGTGAGGGCTTCGAGCGCGAACTTGGAGGCGCAGTAAGCACCGCGCCATGGCGCAGAAACAAGACCGAGCACGGACGAGCAGGTAACGATCCGGCCTTCGCCATTGGCCCGCATGGCCGGGATCAGACGGCGTGTCAGATCATGTGGGCCGATCACGTTCACCTCGAGCTGCCGGCGCAGGGCCTCTGCCGTGATGTCCTCGACCGCCCCAGGCTGGCTGTAGCCGGCGTTGTTGAACACCGCATAAAGCCGCCCGCCCGTCCGGTTCAGCGCCTCTTGGGCACAGGCAGCAACGGCGTTCGGATCCGCAAGCTCCAGATGGAGCGCCTCGAGCCCGAGATCCGCTTCGAGTCGCTTCAGGTCCTCCGGCTTGCGTGCGGTCGCGAGCACGCGCCAGCCGCGCGCCTTCATCATCCGCGCCGATGCGAGCCCGATCCCGGATGAGCAACCGGTGATGAGAACGGTTCGGTCAGCCATTTTCGTGAAGTCGCCAACTCGTGAAGTGGTGAACTCGTGATAGGCTCGCTCTCGTGCATTGACCACCGCACTATTTCACGATCTCACGCAAGGGCTCTTGAATGTCCCGAGACTTGAGGCCGCAAACCATACTCGCACAGGCAGGGGGCGCAGTGGATGCCGAAACCGGCGCCATCGTGCCGCCAGTCCACATCACGACGACGTATCTGCGTGATCCGGACAACCAATACCGCAGAGGCTACTCATATGGCCGCCCGGACAATCCGACGGTGCGTCAAGCGGAAGCCGTGCTGACCGCGCTGGAAGGAGCGGCATCCAGCCTGCTGTTTTCCTCCGGTATGGCAGCGGCGACATCGCTTTTTCTAGCCCTGCCCCGGCCGGCGCACGTCATCGCACCGCGCGTGATGTACTGGGGCCTGAGAAAGTGGCTCATCGAGGATGCGCCGAACTACGGCTTATCCGTGAGCGTCGTCGACAGCTCCGATCTCGACGCCATTGCCGCGGCTGTGCGCCCGGGCGAAACCAGACTGGTTTGGATCGAAACGCCAGCCAATCCGCTCTGGACGATCACGGATATCAGGGGTGCTGCCGAAATCGCTCATCGGGCAGGAGCCTGGGTCGCGGTCGACTCGACGGTCGCGACGCCGATTCTGACGCGCCCGCTCGCTGAAGGCGCCGATGTGGTCATGCATTCCGCAACCAAATACCTCAATGGCCACTCCGATACGATCGCGGGCGTCCTGTCCTTTGCCGCTTCGGAGACGCTTTTCGAACGCTCCGTCGCCGTACGCAGCCGCCACGGCGCCATACTTGGTCCGATGGAGGCCGCATTACTGCTGCGCGGGTTGCGCACGCTGCATTTGCGGGTCAATGCGCAATGCGCTGCGGCGATGACCATAGCTCAGCACTTTGCGAGGCATCCGCAGATCGCGGACGTGCTCTATCCGGGCCTTGAAACGCATCCCGGCCACGCCATTGCCGCGCGCCAGATGCGGGGTGGGTTCGGCGGAATGCTGTCGGTCCGCGTCAAAGGCGGCGAGCAGGCGGCGATTGCGGCGGCGGCCAGGGTTACGGTCTGGAAACGTGCCACCTCGCTGGGCGGCGTCGAGAGCCTGATCGAGCACCGCGCCAGTGTGGAGGGCGAGGGCAGCCCGTGCCCTCCGGACTTGCTGCGGCTTTCGGTTGGGATCGAAGCGGTCGAGGATCTCATCTCCGACCTGGAGCAAGCGTTGACCGCGAATAGGGGTTTGCAGTGACCAAACGACGATGAAGGTGCCGCCAGGGCTTCAGCACTCTCCTTGACCTCAGCTGCGCCGGATCCGCCATTTACAACGTGTACTGCCCATAGATAATGCCGAGATTGCTGGGGAGTTTCACCGTGATGGGTTCAGGGGGGAAGCGATGCGGTGTGCAACGTTCCTTATTGGCGTGCTGCTCATCCTTTTGTTGAGCGATCCCGCGGGGGCGCAATCGGAGCCGGCGAATGAAAGCCCCGACGAGGAAACGATCTGTGCGATCACTCGGTCACGGGACTGCAGCATCGATGCGGCTGTCAAGCGGGGCCTTTTCGAAACAGGTCTTCGGCCGCGGTTCCCAACCGGCATCAATTGTCGAACTATCGACGAGCACTGGGCCATTTCCTACACGCACAAGCGTAGTCGCGAATCCTATCACGGCGGAATCGACATGCCGGCACCATGGGGTGAGGCGATCGTTGCTGCCGCAGCGGGAACGGTGGTGGCCAAAGTCACCGACCCGGACCGAACCCAGCGTGGAATTGAAGTTATAATCCAGCACAGTCCTGACGACACGGGTTTGCCGCTCTGGATCTACACGTCGTACGGGCACTTTCGTTCCGAACCACAAGTGGAGGTCGGCCAACGGGTGGCCATGGGTGAAGTCCTTGGCGAGACTGGCAATTCCGGGAGCAGGGGAGAGCGACAGAAGAGGGTGAATCGGCCCCGCCGGCCAGCGCTTCATTTTGCGGCCATTTTTACGGAGAGCAGCCAGTATACTATTGTCAGGGGTACCCACGTGGTTCCGGTGGATGGCCGATGGGCAGATCCCGTGGCCCTTTATCGAGGACTGACACCGATCGACTCTCATTCCATGAAGGGGCTGCCCACGTCGCAGAAGGAAGTCGATATCGCTGTGCTGTTGGACAGCGGTGAGGTCATACCGCCCGAAGCCAAAATCGTCTGGCCTTACAAGTGTTCGCGAAACGCGTTGGTGCCACCCCCCGAACGCTATTGCAACGGCCGAAGGTGTAGCGATGGTCGGCAGCAGTCCACTAGCCAGTCCACCAAGGCGAGGCGGGGTGGGAGGGGACGCTGCAGGGGTGCCGCCGATGTCAGGGCCTGTCGCGAAGCGCGAAGCCGAGGCCCTCGTCTATAAGGTCTTTGTGGCGTCCCACGAATCCACGGCTGACTTGAGCTGAATCGCAACCGTTTCAGCTTCCCGCCTTGCCGATCCGCTCGATCAGTGCGAGCGCGGCGGCGGGATTACGGACCTTGGCACCGCTGATGACGTAGAGAAAGACATCGCGTGGCCTGCGGTCGCCCTTGGCGGGGCCGACAGTGTGGAGCCCCGGGGGAACCCAGCCCTCCGCCCAGGCCCTCGCGCGCTTCGACCATTGATCGAGCTCCGCTGGCTTATAGCCGGTTTCCACGGCTTCACTCGTTCCCATGATCCGAGCGTAGACGAACGGAGCCGTGAGATCGGCAATCCGCGGGTAGTGCGAATCGCCGGCGATGACCACGGCGACGCCATGCTCCTTGAGCATTGCGATGAAATCCGGGCTGCAGAAGCTCTCGTGCCGCACCTCAACGGCGTGTTGGATCGCGCGACCGTCGATGCGCGTGGGCAGCAGCTTGAGAAAGGCTGCGAAATCCTCGGGATCGAACTTCTTGGTCGGCATGAACTGCCAGTTGATCGGGCCGAGTTTCTCCTTCAGCTCCATGACTCCGCTGGCGAAGAAGCGCTCGATCGACGGACCGGCCTCCGCCAGCACGCGCCGGTTCGTCGCGAACCTCGGGCCTTTCACTGCGAACACGAAGTCGTCGGGAGTTTCCTCGTACCACCTGGCGAAAATTTCTGGCTTTTGCGACCCGTAGTACGTGCCGTTGATCTCAATCGAGGTGAGCTTGCGGCTGGCATACTCGAGCTCGCGCTTGTGAGGTAGGCCGGGCGGATAGAACGAGCCGCGCCAGGGCTCGAACGTCCATCCCCCAACACCAATCCGGATCTTGCCCCGCTTTCCGGGCATGAGGGCAGGCCTCCACAGATCTATCGATGGTCCGAAGGCGAAAGCAGAGGCGCGCCCCCTGTCGACGAGCCGGTGCCGGATCAGCGAATGTCAATTGGCAGCTCACCCGACCTTACAGCCTATGCCGCTTGAACTCATAGGCTGAAATGTCGACCATGGGGAAGATGCCAGCGAACGGCAAGCCGCGGAGCTGAACATGATCCCAATCCGGTCGGGTGCCTCGATCTCGCGTCGCACATTGCTCGGTGCGATGGCCGGCGCGGGCGGATATGCGCTGCTGCCTCGACCTTTGCACGCGGAGATGCCGGGCCGCCCCATTTCGCTGAGTGCTGAGCCTGGCGCCGCCCGGTTTCTCCCACAAGGTGAACCAACGCGTATCTGGGGTTATGGAGGCACGGTTCCCGGCCCGGAAATCCGCATCCGGCAGGGTGGCGAGGTCTTCGCGCGGCTGAGCAACGGCATCGGCGAGCCGACGACGATCCATTGGCACGGCGTCCGCATCGACAATGCCATGGACGGCGTAGCTCATCTCACGCAGCCTCCCGTCGAGCCGGGCCAGTCGTTCGACTACCGTTTCAAAGCACCGGACGCAGGCACATTCTGGTATCACCCGCACGCGCATCAGGTCATGCAGCAGGACCGCGGCCTTTACGGCCTGCTCATCGTCGAGGAACCGAAGCCGGTTGCGGTCGATCGCGACGTTTCGCTCATCATTGACGATTGGCGGCTGAATGCTGACGGCTCAATCGAGACGCAGAGCCTGGCCCATCTGTTCGACGCCGCCCACGCCGGCCGCATCGGCAATCTGCTGACCGCCAACGGCCAAGTCGCGCCCACGCTGCCGGCGCGTTCCGGAGAACGGCTTCGGGTCCGGCTTTGCAGCGCATGCAATTCGCGAATTCTCGAGCTGCAGTTCGAGAATGCGCGTGCACAAGTCATCGCCGTCGATGGGCAGCCTATCAGTCCTGAGCTGATGGACGGCGGTGCCAGTTTCGTCCTACCCCCGTCCGGCCGCGCCGACGTCGTCCTCGACCTGACAGGTGAGCCCGGCTCACAGGTCTCGGTCAGGGAAGTGACGCGTGAGCCTATTTCAATCGCGAGATTCGTATTGGCGGATGACGTGCGCGCTCGCGAAAGGCCTCTTGACACGCCTGTCACCCTACCACGCAATCCTGTTCCCGTACCAAACCTCTCACAGGATCCGCTCGTCTTTCCGCTGCTGATGGAGGGTGGTGCCATGAGCAGCATGGCAGGCGCGGAATACGAGGGCAAATACTTCAGCCTCCGCGACCTCGCCCAAAAACACCGCATGGTTTGGGCTTTCAACGGCAAGGCCGGAAACCACATAAGCCCGCTCTTTACCGTCGAACGCGGCCGCCCAGTCGTTATCAAGATGACCAACGCTACGGCTTGGCCTCACGCCATGCACATTCACGGCCACCACATGCTGACGATCTCGCGGACTCGCGGCACGCTCAAGCCCTGGTTCCGCGATACCGTGCTCATGCAGCCGCGGGAGGAAATGTCAGTTGCATTCCTCGCAGACAATCCCGGCAAATGGATGCTCCACTGCCACATGCTGGAGCATCAGATGGCCGGCATGAGTGCATATTTCGAGGTCATTTGAGGCTCCGTCGGCTGGCCCCTGGACGGCGCCCATCAAGTCGAGCGTTGGCGCGAGCCGAAACAGGCATTTACCAGTTTCATTTTCATTCGAGGACGTCGGCGCTTGGATCTGATTGCGATGGCCAGACACCGTCGACCGTTCCCTTCAGGAACGAATCGCTGCCGCCCGTGTTAGCCCCAAGGCAGGCGATCGCGAATTCGCTCCAGCACGGGGACGCTCATGAGTCAGTTCATAGACCGGCTCCTGTTCTTCCGGAAGTATGTGGGCCAATTTGCTGATGGGCACGGGGTCGTTACCAACGAGAACAGGGCCTGGGAGGACAATTACCGGACGCGCTGGCAGCACGACAAGATCGTTCGTTCGACACATGGCGTGAACTGCACCGGCTCGTGCTCGTGGAAAATTTACGTCAAGAACGGACTGATCACCTGGGAAACCCAGCAAACCGATTATCCCCGCACGCGACCCGATCTGCCCAACCACGAGCCGAGAGGCTGTCCTCGCGGCGCCAGCTACAGCTGGTACATCTATTCCTCGAACCGCATAAAATACCCGCTGATCCGCGCCAGGTTGCTCCAGCTCTGGCGCGAGGCCCGAGCGACATTACCGCCCGTCGAGGCCTGGGCTTCGATCGTTGAATATCCCGAGCGGGCAAATCACTACAAAAGCGTCCGCGGACTTGGGGGGCTCGTGCGAGCGGATTGGTCGGAAATCAACGAACTGATTGCAGCGGCCAATGTTTACACGGTGAGAACCTGGGGTCCTGACCGCATTGCCGGGTTTTCGCCGATACCGGCCATGTCGATGGTGAGCTATGCGGCCGGGACGCGGTACCTGTCGCTCATTGGCGGCACTTGCCTCAGCTTCTACGATTGGTATTGCGACCTGCCGCCATCCTCGCCCCAGACCTGGGGTGAGCAGACCGATGTCCCCGAAAGCGCCGACTGGTTCAATGCCGGATTCCTGCTCGTCTGGGGCTCCAATATTTCCATGACCCGTTCGCCGGACACGCACTTCTATACTGAAGCGCGTTATCGCGGCCAAAAGAGCGTGGTCATCGCCCCGGATTTCATCGAGTGTGCAAAGTTCGCAGACCTTTGGCTCGCGCCGAAGCAGGGGACGGACGCCGCTCTCGCGCTCGCCATGGGCCACGTCATTCTGAAAGAATTCTATATCGAAAAGACCACACCTTATTTCGACGACTATGTGCGCCGCTTCAGCGACCTGCCTTTGCTGGTAAGGCTGGAAAAGCGGGGCGATAGATACGTTCCAGGCGCCCTGATCAGAGCCTCCGATTTTGCTGACAAGCTGGGCCAAGACATCTATCCCGAGTGGAAAATGGTCGGCATCGACGAGAGCAGCAGCGACGTTGTCGTGCCGCAAGGCTCGATCGGCTTTCGATGGGAAAGGTCGGCGAAACAAGCCGCGCAGGGGGAAGCGCCAGAGCCCCAGACAGAACCTGGCCGATGGAACCTGGAGGAGAAGGACGGCCGCGATGGCCGTCCCATCAGGCTGCGCTTGTCACTTGCCAACAGCGCGGACGAGATCGTTCCCGTCGCATTCCCGTATTTCGGCAGCCGCGCACCAGGTCGCTTCGGATTGAGTGATCACGACGAAATTCAGGTTCGAAATGTGCCTGCGCGGAAGCTGTCGCTGAACGGCGGCGAGGAGCTGGTCGCCACCGTCTTCGATCTGATGGTGGCGAACTACGGTGTGGATCGAGGACTAGGGGGAGACATCGCATCGTCCTACGATGACAATGCGCCCTACACCCCGGCCTGGGCCGAAGCGATCACCGGACTGCCACGCCAGAAGATCATCGATACGGCCCGTGGCTTTGCGGCCAATGCCGAGGCGACGGAAGGCCGGTCGATGGTGGTCCTCGGTGCCGGTCTCAATCACTGGTACCACATGGATATGACCTACCGCGGCATCATCAATATGCTGGTGCTTTGCGGATGCGTCGGCAAAAGCGGCGGCGGCTGGGCGCATTATGTCGGCCAGGAGAAACTGCGGCCCCTTGCCGGCTGGTTTCCGATCGCGTTTGCGACCGATTGGAGCCGCCCACCTCGGCTGATGAACGGCACCTCATTCATGTACGCGCATACGGACCAATGGCGATATGAGCGCCTGAAGGTCTCGGAGATGCTCTCACCACTTGCCGACCCGGAAGAGTTCAAGGGGACGTTCATCGATTGCAACGTGCGCGCCGAACGCATGGGCTGGCTGCCGTCCGCCCCGCAACTTAACGAAAACCCGCTGAAGGTGTGCCGCGATGCCCGTGAGGCAGGCAAGGATCCCGTCGCTTATACGGTCGAAGCCTTGAAATCCGGTCAGCTCTCGATGGCCTGTGAGGATCCGGACAATCCCAAAAACTTTCCGCGCAATCTTTTCGTCTGGCGTGCCAATCTTCTCGGGGCAAGCGGCAAGGGGCACGAATATTTTCTGAAGCACCTTCTTGGCACGCGGAATAATGTTCTGAACGAGGACATCGGCACGACGGGCGGACTCAAGCCAGTGGAGGTGACGTGGCGCGATCCGGTGCCCGAAGGCAAGCTCGATCTTCTTGTCACGCTCGACTTCCGGATGAACACGACGTGCCTTTTCTCGGACATCGTGCTGCCGACAGCAACCTGGTATGAAAAGAACGACCTGAACACCAGCGATATGCATCCTTTCATCCACCCGCTCTGCTCCGCGGTGGATCCGGTCTGGGAATCGCGCTCGGACTTCGCAATCTTCAAGGGATTTGCCGAAAATTTCTCGCGCGTCGCCCAGGGTGTGCTCGGCGAGGCCGAGGACATCGTGCTGAGCCCATTGATGCATGATTCGCCGAGTGAGCTTGCGCAGCCGTTCAGCGGGAAGGACTGGCGGCACGGCGGCAGCGATCCCGTTCCCGGCAAGACCATGCCTCAGATGACCGTCGTCAAACGCGACTACACGGCCATCGCAGAGAAATTCAAATCGTTGGGTCCGCTGCTCGAACGCAATGGGAATTCGCTGAAAGGAATTCTGTGGAGCACGGCTGATGAGGTTGCGCTCCTGCGCTCCTTGAATTCGACACAGGCTCATGGAGTCGGAGAAGGTCAGCCGCGCCTCGAAACAGACGTGGACATGATCGAGTCCATCCTGACGCTGGCGCCGGAAACAAATGGTCACGTTGCGGTGAAGGCCTGGGAGGCCCTCGAGAAATCGACGGGGCGGGAACATACCCATCTCGCCGTTTTCCGTAAGGACGAACACATTCGGTTTCGCGGCCTAGTGGCACAACCGCGCAAGATCATCACGTCCCCGATCTGGTCGGGAATCGAATCCGAGCAGGTCAGCTATAATGCAGGCTGGACCAATGTGCACGAGCTGATCCCCTGGCGGACTTTGTCCGGCCGCCAGCAGCTTTATCAAGATCACGCCTGGATGCGCGCCTTCGGGGAAAGCCTGGCGACCTACAAGCCGCCCATCAATACGCGCTCCCTCGATGATGTGATGGAGCGCTACGACAACGGCAATCCGCAAATCGTTTTGAACTTTCTCACCCCGCATCAGAAATGGGGTATTCATTCCACCTACACCGAAAACCTGATCATGCTGACTCTGGCACGCGGCGGGCCGATTGTGTGGATCAGTGAAAAGGATGCGCAAAAGGCTGGTATCGAGGACAACGACTGGATCGAAGCCTACAACCTCAACGGAGCGCTGGTCGCCCGTACGGTCGTAAGCCAGCGCATTCCGGAAGGGGCGGCCTTCATGTACCACGCGGCCGAGCGCATGGCCAATGTGCCTGGCAGCGAGATTACGGGAAATCGCGGCGGCATTCACAATTCGGTAACGCGCGTGGTCATGAACCCGGTTCACATGATCGGCGGCTATGCGCAGCTTTCCTGGGGGTTCAACTACTACGGAACGGTCGGATCGAACCGCGATGAGTTCATCGTCCTGCGCAAGATCCGTGAGCTCGATTGGCGCGACCGCCCGCTCGCCGAGAAGCGCCCGCTTATGGCGGAGGAGCTCAGGTAATGAAAATTCGGGCCCAGATCGGCAAGGTTCTGAATCTCGACAAGTGCATCGGCTGCCACACCTGCTCGATCACCTGCAAGCAGGTCTGGACCACGCGCCAGGGCGTCGAATACGCCTGGTGGAACAACGTCGAATCGAAGCCGGGTATCGGCTATCCTAAGGACTGGGAAAATCAGCGTCGTTGGCAGGGGGGCTGGCGCTACAAGCCGGATGGGACGATCGAGCCGCGTATCGGCGGGAAATGGCGCATTCTAGCCAAGATCTTCGCCAATCCGCACGTGCCGCAGATCGACGACTTCTACGAGCCGTTCGATTTCGAGTACTCCTACATCCACCATGCTCCGGAATCGGAAGCCGCCCCCACGTCCCGGCCGGTGTCGATGATCACCGGCGAGCGAATGCAAAAAATAAGATGGGGACCGAACTGGGAGGAGAGCCTTGGAACGGAGTTTTCGAAGCGCTCCGAGGACTACAACTTCGAGGGGGTGGAAAAAGAGATCTACGGCCAGTTCGAAAATACGTTCCTGACGTTTCTCCCCCGCCTGTGCGAGCACTGCCTCAATCCGTCCTGCCTCGCGGCCTGCCCGACCGGAGCAATTTACAAGCGCGAGGAAGACGGCATCGTCCTCATCGACCAGGAGAAATGCCGCGGATGGACGATGTGCGTCACGGGGTGCCCTTACAAGAAGATTTACTACAACTGGCATACCGGGAAATCTGAAAAATGCATCTTCTGTTTCCCGCGCATCGAGGCAGGCCTGCCTACGGTGTGCTCTGAGACATGCGTCGGCCGTCTCCGGTATTTGAGCGTAATGCTCTACGATGCCGACCGCATCCTCGAGGCGGCGTCGGTGGCGGATGAGAAGGATCTTTACCAGGCACAGCTCGACATTTTCCTCGATCCGTACGATCCCGATGTGCAGGAGCAGGCGCGCCGTGACGGCGTACCGGAATCGTGGATCGAAGCAGCGCAACGCTCGCCGGTTTACAAAATGACCAAGGAATGGCAGGTGGCATTTCCACTGCACCCGGAATACCGCACGCTGCCGATGGTCTGGTACGTGCCGCCGCTTTCGCCGATCCAGCATGCCGCTGAAACGGGCGCTATCGCATCGCTGCACGGCATTCCGGACGTCTCGAGCTTACGTATTCCCATTCGGTATCTCGCCAACCTGCTGACGGCGGGCGACGAGGCACCCATCCGCCGCTGTCTGGAGCGCATGCTGGCGATGCGTGCCTACATGCGCCGCAAGCAGATCGACGGCATGCTCGACCTCGGCGTGCTGGAGCGGGTCGGACTGACGCAACATCAGGTGGAGGAAATGTACCGCTATATGGCGATTGCGAATTACGAGGACCGCTTCGTCATTCCAACCAGCCACAAGGAAACCGCCTTGAGAAACGCCTACGATCAACGCGGGGTTTGCGGCTTCAATTTCACCCAGAACTGTTCGGAAGGAAACTCCAGCTTCAGCCTTTTCGGCCGGGATACGCGAAGAACGCGCGGCGAGCGCTTCGAGTAGGGGGGAGAAAGCAGATGCTCACGTTCAAGGTATTGTCGGGACTACTCCTCTATCCGACGTCCGAGCTGAATCAGGCGCGCGCCGAAATGCTCGCCATTCTCGAGCGCGAAGGTCTTGTCAACGAATCTCTTATCGAAGGGTTGCGCAGTCTGATGGACCGGCGGGCAGTGGCCAGTCCGCTGGATGCCGAGGCAGAATACGTTGCGCTGTTTGACTGCTCGCGCTCTCTTTCCCTGCACCTGTTCGAGCACATCCATGGGGATTCGCGGGAACGGGGCGCTGCGATGTCGGACCTGATGGAGCAGTACAGGAGGCGTGGTCTGGAAATCACCGCCGACGAGCTGCCGGATTACCTGCCACTGTTCCTGGAATTCCTGTCGATGCAGCCGCTGGAGGACGCGCGAGTAATGCTGGCGGAAGTTGCAGACATCCTTGCGCTGCTGCAGGCGCGCCTTTCCGAACGGTCCAGCCAGTATGCGGTGGTATTCCGGGTTCTCTGCGCCATAGCGAAAGCTCATGTCGATCCGGCTGCTGTCGCTGCAGCCGTGGCGGCAGAGCAGCCCGTCGATCTCGACAAGGAATGGGAGGAGGCGCCGGTCCGGTTCGACTTGCCGCTCAGTGATCAAGCTGCCGGCGAATGCCGGATTGCCGCGGCGATGGTGGAGCGCATGGAGCGCGAGATTGCGGGCGCAGATCCTCCAGGTAAATCCACGGGTGAAATCGAGCGTTGAGGTGATCCCGATGAGTTGGATGGATCAATTCTTTTTTGGGTTCTACCCCTATCTTTGTATGGTCGCCTACTTTCTCGGCGCTTGGGCGCGCTTCGACCGCAGCCAATTCACTTGGCGCAGCCAGTCCAGCCAGTTCCTGCAAAAGCGCTATCTGTTCTGGGGCAGCTATCTCTTCCACATCGGCATCATAGGGCTGTTTTTCGGTCACTTTTTCGGGCTGTTGACTCCACCGTGGGTCTATCATGGATTGGGCATAAGTACCAAGGCGAAGCAGATGCTTGCCATCATCGTCGGCGCCATATTGGCGATCACGTGCTTCGTCGGCGCCACGATGCTCATCTACCGCCGAATCACGGAGTCCCGCATTTACGTGACCAGTAAACCGACCGATCTGTTCATAATACTCTTCATCTACGTGCAACTTATCATAGGTATCGCGGGCATCCCTGTCTCTTACCAGAACATTGACGGGAGCTACATGCTGCTTCTGGCGGAGTGGTCGCGCAGCATTTTGAGTTTCCAGCCTGGAAGTGCAGCTCTGCTCGAGAATGTGCCCTGGATCTATAAGATCCACCTTATCTTCGGGATGACGCTGTTTCTGATCACGCCCTTTACGCGGCTCGTGCATATCTTCAGCGCACCCATTTGGATGCTGGGCAGGCCTGGATGGCAGATCGTGAGGCGAAACCAGAATCTTTCCAAGCGGGGAGTCTGACGAATGGCCCTGCGCGTCAACGGCGTCGAGATTACAGAGGAGCGCATCCGGGAGGAAATGCAGTACCACCCGGCGCCCTCGCCGGACGACGCGCGACGCGAAGCAGTTAATGCCCTGGTGGTTCGGACACTTCTGCTTTCGGAAGTGCGGCGCCTGGGAATTTCCGCTCCGCGTCCACTGACGGATGCGACGAAAAAGTTGGTAGAAGCGCCTGAGGAGGCGCTCATCCGTGCATTGGTCGATAGAGAGATCGAAGTAGCCGAGCCAAGCGAGGAGGACTGCCGCGCTTATTATCTTGAAAACCCGCAACGATTCAAAAGCCCGGATCTGCTGCAAGCGGCTCACATTTTGTTCTCGGCAAATCCAAACGACCGAGAGTCCATGGCAAAGGCCAAGGCGCGAGCCGAGGCGGCGCTGAAGCAGCTTCGTGATGATCCTGCCAGATTTGGCGAGCTCGCGCGTGAGCATTCTGATTGCTCCTCGCGGGAACACGGCGGTGACCTCGGCCAGATCACGCGTGGCTCCACAATTCCCGAGTTTGAAACCTTCCTCTTCGCGCTGGAGCCCGGCCAGATCTGCCCTGTGCCGATCAGAACCCGCTATGGATATCATGTTGTGCGGTTGAATCAGCGGCTCAACGGCCGGCAGCTTCCCTATGAAAGCGTGAAAGACCGGATCAAAGCCTACCTCCGCGAAAAGACTTGGCGCGAGGCAGTCCACAACTACATTGCGAGGCTCAAGGCCACTGCGATCATCGAGGAGACCGACGAGCCCGCCGACCGAGAATTCTCCGGTTGCGGCCCGCGACGCGGCTGCGGCGCGGCACCGCGAGTTCCACCGAATTTTGGCGTTGAGCCGACTTAGCGCTGGAGACGTAGGCTCCAGCAATTCACGCGAGGCCTCGACATTCAACTTCGCCAACTGTGATGACTGGTAGGACGGACGTAGGGCAACGAGACGTGCGCCGGCTCAATCAAGGCCGCGCTCTTTGGCTTTCGACCCTGGCCTTCGCGATTTCGTTCGCAGTCTGGACGATCTTCGCCATCATCGGCATTCGAATCAAGGCCGAGCTTGGCCTTAACGAAACACTTTTCGGTTTGCTTGTCGGTTTGCCGATCGCTGTTGGCAGCCTCATTCGGGTTCCGGTCGCCATTTGGAGTGAGAAATATGGCAGCCGCGTCGTGTACTCCCTGGTCATGCTCGGGGGAGCGCTGGGAGCCTGGCTACTCACATTTGCAGGCAGCTATCCGACGATACTGCTCGCGGGTGTCGCTGTCGGAATCGCAGGCGGGTCGTTCGGCGTCGGCGTGACATATCTGTCGAAATGGTATTCGCCTGAACAGCAGATTTCAACGTTGAATATTTTCGGTCTCGGGAATGTCGGCGCCGCAGTCACGATGATTCTTGGGCCGTTCGTGTTGGCGGCCTACGGCTGGCACGGCGTCGCGCGCATCTGGGCGTTGGCCCTCGCTGTCATGGCGGTCGCGTTCTGGGTCATGGCTCGGGATGAGCCACCGATTGCGGCGCGTGAGAGAACCGGTGAGCCGCCGCCGACGCTGGCCGCAATGCTGGCGCCGCTGCGCCGCGTGCAAGTCTGGCGTTTTTCGCTCTACTACTTCTTTGTGTTCGGGGCCTTCGTCGCACTCGCCTTGTGGCTACCGCGCTATCTGATCGGTGCCTACGGGGTCAATCTCCAGACTGCGGGCGTCCTCGGTTCGGCTTTTGCGATCCCTGCCAGCGTGTTTCAGATCTACGGCGGGCGGCTGTCTGAAACCTATGGCGCCCGGCGCGTCATGTACTGGACGTTCGGCGTGTCGACAGCGGTGTGTCTGATCCTCAGCTACCCGCCGACAGAATACATCGTGAGGAGCGCGAGAGGACCAATCTCATTCCATTTTGAAATCGGGTTGACTGCTTTCACGGCATTGCTGGTCGTCCTTGGGTTTTTCATGAGCCTCGGCAAGGCGGCCATCTACAAGCACATTCCCGTATATTACCCTGAGAACGTCAGCGCGGTCGGGGGCGTTGTCGGCATGGTGGGTGGCCTGGGCGGTTTCGTCCTGCCGATCGCTTTTGGCATCCTGGTCGACCTCACGGGTATTTGGACCACCGTCTTCATGTTGCTCTTCGCCATTTCGGCGCTTGCCTTGATCTGGATGCACATCTCCATCAGGGCGATGGAGCGCGGGGTGCTTGCGCCGGAGCTCCGGAAGCTGCCCGAATTGCCCGAGATGCAGGAGGTGCACGAGCCTCGACATATCGGCGTTCTGGGGCCACACCTGCTGACGGACTGGCGCCCGGAGAACGAGGAATTTTGGGAGGACAAAGGGCGGGCCATCGCGAAGCGCAATCTTTGGCTGTCGATACCCGCGCTGCTCCTGTCGTTTGCCGTCTGGATGATCTGGTCGGTCATCGTCGCGAGATTGCCGGCTGTGGGTTTCCCGCTGTCGACGAACCAGTTGTTCTGGCTGGCAGCGCTGCCGGGTTTGTCGGGAGCGGTCTTACGGATCTTCTATGCCTTCATGGTCCCGGTGTTCGGGGGCCGGCTTTGGACCACTCTCACGACGTGGTCGCTGATGATTCCCGCGATCGGCATCGGGCTCGCCGTTCAAAACCCTGAGACGCCCTATTGGGTTCTGCTGCTGTTGTCGTTGCTTTGCGGCCTCGGCGGCGGCAACTTTGCCTCGTCCATGGCGAATATTTCGTTCTTTTTCCCGCGAAGCGAGAAGGGCCACGCGCTGGCGCTCAACGCAGGGCTTGGAAATCTTGGCGTATCTGTCGTGCAGTTCGTCGTCCCACTCGTCATCACGGTGGGCATTTTCGGTTGGCTCGGCGGAGGACCGCAGTTCGTGCAAACCGAAAGCGGGGTGATGCCGATCTGGCTGCAGAATGCCGGCTATATCTGGGTACCATTCATTGCCTTGGCAGCGTTCGCCTGCTGGTTCGGAATGAATGACATCGAAACGGCGCAGTCGTCGTTTGCCGAGCAGTCGATCATTTTCCAACGCAAGCACAACTGGATCATGTGCTGGCTTTACACAGGCACATTCGGCTCGTTCATCGGATTTTCTGCTGGCTTCCCGCTGCTCGCGCAGAGCCAGTTTCCAGACGTCGATGCATTACGGATTGCCTTCCTCGGCCCGCTCATCGGGGCTCTCGTTCGCTCGGGCACTGGCTGGCTCGCAGATCGGTATGGCGGGGCACGCGTTACGCTTTGGGTCTTCATCCTGATGGGCATCGGCGTGCTTGGGGTCTTGTATGCCTTGAGCATTGGCAGCTTCACCCTGTTTCTGCTGAGTTTTCTTTTCTTGTTTTTCATGTCCGGCGTCGGCAATGCATCGACGTTCCAGATGATTCCCGTCATCATGCGGCTGGAAATGGACAGGCTGATGCCGGGCGCAACGGCAGATGAGCGTCAGCGGCAGGCGGAGAAGGAAAGCGCTGCGATCATCGGCTTTACATCGGCGATCGCGGCGTTCGGCGCGTTTTTCATTCCGAGCGCGTATGGCGTTTCTCTTGCGCTGACCGGGGGAGCGCAGGCTGCTCTCTGGGGCTTTCTGATCTACTATATTTCCTGCATCGCGCTTACTTGGGGTCAGTATGTCCGTCCCGGCGGCTTGCTGTTCGAGATTGAACGACGCCAGCAGCGGCAGGCGGCGTAACGGAGGAGGCGCCTTCGCAAGAGCGCGGCGCACTCAACCTCAGGCCTGCTTGTTGTCACTCGGGTAAAGCTCGGGCTCATCGATGAGCGGATTCGGGCGGGCAAGCGCGGTCAGAGCTGTCAGATCGTCAATCCGCACCCGGCGGCCATTCACTTTGACCCCATGCCGTGCAAGCTCTGCAAAATTGCGGGACAGGTTTTCCGGCCGCATGCCGAGCTGAGAGGCGAGCGAGCGCTTTTCCATCGGAATCGTGAAGATGCCCCTTCCACCCGCCTCGTTATGGGCTTTGAGAATCCAACTTGCCAACCGCTCCAGGCTCGGCCGCAGCCGCATGTTTTTCAGATCCTTCACGATGGCGCGATAGCGCACGGCCAGCTCGCGCAGTGCGGCGCGCGCAAATGCGGGATCCTCCTCGAACACCTCGCGCGCGGCATCGGCCGGGATCAAGGCGATCAGGGATGGCGTGAGCGTGCGAGCGGATTTCAGGTGTGGCTGATCGAGGACGACCGCGGCCAGGATGAACGCTGCTGGCGCTCGAATGATCGATAGCGTCGTTTCCCGGTCACCATGCCGTGCGAACTGCTCCACGGCTCCTTCGAGAATGACGTGCAGGAAGTCCGGCCTGTCGCCTTCGTAGACCAGATCGACGCGATCGGGAAAGCGCTGCAGGTAGCCTGCAGCGACCAGCTTCTCGAAACTCGCATGATCCATGTCCCGAAACAGCGGGAGTCGACGGATGTTTTCAGCGTCGCTTGCTCGCACCGCAATTCCTCTTCGATCCCTGTCGTGTCCTTGCTTGACAATTGATCATAATCAATCATTCAATTGATCATAGCAAATGCAGTTTTGTTTTTGATCACGCGTTGTTGATGTCGGCGCAATGAATCGCCGATCCTTCTCCGCTATCTTGACCTGAATCAAGTTGCCCTGCACTGCAATAGGGCAAAGGTCGGTCGCGATTGCCGATGCGCCGACCAGCTCGGGGACGACGAATGACCGCCCATCCAACCGCCCTACCGGGAGACCAGAACCGCGCTCTTTGGCTCTCGACGGCGGCCTTCACCGCCTGTTTCGCCGTATGGACCATATTCTCGATCATCGGTGTACAAATAAAGAGCGACCTCGACCTGAACGAGACGCAGTTCGGGCTGCTCGTCGGTACGCCCATTCTCATGGGCAGCCTCATTCGCCTGTTGCTCGGGGTGTGGACCGAGCAATATGGCGGACGCGTGGTTTACACCGCCGTCATGCTGTCTGCGGCGGTCGCGACCTGGTTGCTGACCTTTGCCTATGATTACCCGACATTCCTGCTGGCGGCGCTCGGCGTCGGCATCGCTGGCGGGTCGTTCGCAGTCGGCGTCGCTTACGTCGCCAAATGGTATCCTGAGCAGAAACAAGGTACGGCGCTCGGTGTTTTTGGTGCCGGCAATGTTGGCGCGGCCGTAACGAAATTCGTGGCACCCTTCGTCATGGTCGCTTATGGCTGGCAGGCCGTCGCCAACATCTGGGCGATCGCCCTGGCCATCGTCGGCATTCTCTTCTGGGTCTTCGCCAAGGATGAGCCGCAGCTCGAGGCGCGGCGCAAAGCCGGCGTCAAGCCCGAGCCGATGCTCAGCCTCATCGCGCCACTCAAAAACCTGCAGGTCTGGCGGTTTTCGCTCTACTATTTCTTCGTCTTCGGCGCGTTCGTTGCGCTAGCACTTTGGCTCCCGCGGTATCTGATCGGCGTCTATGGCCTCGACATCGCCACCGCCGGCATGATTGGCGCCTTCTACTCCGTCCCTGCTTCGATATTCCGCATCTACGGCGGCCATCTGTCCGACAAATACGGGGCGCGCCGCGTCATGTACTGGACTTTCGGCGTGTCCGTCGCTTGCACATTTCTGCTGTCGTATCCGCCGACGGAGTACGTGGTCAGCAGCATGCGCGGGCCGATTACCTTCCGCCTGGAAACCGGGCTCTTCGCCTTCACCGTGTTGATTTTCGTACTCGGCTTTTTCATGAGCCTCGGAAAGGCGGCCGTCTACAAGCACATTCCCGTCTATTATCCCAATCATGTGGGCCCGGTCGGGGGTGTCGTCGGCCTTGTCGGCGGACTTGGCGGGTTCGTCCTGCCGATCGCGTTCGGGCTGCTCAACGACCTGACGGGGCTTTGGCAGAGCTGCTTCATGCTGCTGTTCGCCATCGTCACCGTGGCGCTCGTATGGATGCACGTGTCGATCCGCATCATGGAGCGCGGGGTGCTCGAGCCGGAGCTCAAGAAGCTTCCCGAGCTGCCGGAAATGCAGGAGATCCACGAGCCGCGGCATGCCGGCGTGCTGGGGCCGCATCTGATAGAGGACTGGCGACCGGAGGACGAGGAGTTCTGGAAGACGAAGGGGCGGGCCATTGCGCGCCGGAACCTGATTATCTCGATCCCATCGCTGCTGCTGTCGTTCGCGGTGTGGATGGTGTGGTCCGTGGTCGTCGCCAAGCTGCCGGCCGTCGGCTTCACCTACACCACCGACCAGCTCTTCTGGCTGGCAGCGTTGCCCGGCCTCTCGGGCGCAACGCTGCGCATCTTCTATTCCTTCATGGTGCCGATCTTTGGCGGCCGGCTGTGGACGACGCTCGCCACCTGGTCGCTGCTGATCCCGGCGGTCGGGATCGGGCTGGCAGTCCAAAACCCGAATACACCGTACTGGGTGCTTCTGCTGCTGGCGCTGACGTGCGGATTCGGCGGCGGCAACTTCGCTTCCTCAATGGCCAATATCTCCTTTTTCTTCCCGAAATCGGAGAAGGGGAATGCCCTTGCTCTCAATGCCGGGCTCGGCAACCTGGGCGTGAGCGTAGTGCAGTTTCTGGTGCCGATAGCCATTACGGCTGGGGTGTTCGGCTGGCTGGGTGGCGATCCTGTCATCGTCAAGGAAGGCGGGCGCGAGGTTCCGCTCTGGCTGCAGAACGCGGGCTATATATGGGTGCCTTTCATCGTCGCCTCCGCATTCGCGGCCTGGTTCGGGATGAATGACCTGGCTACGGCACGCGCGTCGTTCGCCGAGCAGTCGGTGATCTTCCAGCGCAAGCAGAACTGGATCATGTGCTGGCTCTATACCGGCACGTTCGGCTCCTTCATCGGCTTTTCGGCTGGCTTCCCGCTGCTTGCCAAAACCCAGTTTCCCAACATCGACGTGCTGCCTTACGTCTTCCTCGGTCCGCTGATTGGCTCGCTTTCGCGTGTCTTGTCGGGCTGGCTCGCTGACAAGTATGGCGGCGGCCGCGTCACCTTCTGGGTGTTCATCGCGATGTCGATTGGCGTGCTCGGCGTCCTTTATTCCCTGAACGCGGGCAGCTTTGTTGGCTTTTTCGCCATGTTCCTCTTCCTGTTCTTTGCGACCGGCGTCGGCAATGCCTCGACGTTCCAGATGATCCCGGCCATCATGCGCAAGGAAATGGACCGGCTGATGCCCGAGGCAACGGTGGCAGAACGTCTGCGCCAGGCAGAGAAGGAAAGCGCTGCTATCATCGGCTTCACGTCCGCAATCGCAGCTTACGGTGCCTTCTTCATTCCGAAGGGCTACGGCACCTCGATTGCCTTGACAGGTGGTCCGCAGGCGGCGCTCGTCGTATTCCTGATCTATTATGTCACCTGCATCGCCCTCACGTGGGCCGTTTATACGCGCCCCGGGGGCCTGCTGTACGACGTGGAGCAAGGCGGCGGCATCAAATCGAAAACGGCGGCTGCCCGTGCGGCCCCTTGAACCCCGGAGGACACGGATGAGCCATTTTCTCGATCGACTGACGTTCTTCAAAAGGCCGCAGGAAACCTTTTCCGGTGGCCACGGGATCACCACGCGCGAAGATCGTTCCTGGGAAGACGGCTACCGGAAGCGCTGGCAGCACGACAAAATTGTCCGCTCGACGCACGGCGTGAATTGCACGGGTTCGTGCTCGTGGAAAATCTACGTCAAAGGCGGGATCGTCACCTGGGAGACGCAGCAAACGGACTACCCGCGCACGCGGCCGGACCTGCCCAACCACGAGCCGCGCGGGTGCTCCCGCGGCGCGTCCTATAGCTGGTATCTCTACTCCGGCAACCGAGTGAAATATCCTCTGGTGCGCTCGCGGCTGATGCGGCTGTGGCGGGAGGCGCGCAAGACGCTGACGCCCGTCGCGGCCTGGGCATCCGTCGTCGAGGATGCCGAAAAGCGTGCCTCATACGTGAAAAAGCGCGGCCTTGGCGGATTCGTTCGCGCAACCTGGGATGAGGTGACGGAGATCATCGGGGCGGCGAACGCCTATACAGTGCGCAAATATGGCCCCGACCGCATTTTCGGCTTTTCGCCCATTCCGGCGATGTCGATGGTCTCGTATGCCGCGGGGTCGCGCTATCTGTCGCTGCTCGGCGGCGTGTGCATGTCCTTTTACGACTGGTACTGCGATCTCCCTCCATCGAGCCCGCAGACCTGGGGCGAGCAGACGGACGTGCCCGAGTCGGCCGACTGGTACAACTCCGGCTTCCTCATCCTTTGGGGCTCGAACGTACCGCAGACTCGCACGCCCGATGCGCATTTCTATACGGAAGCGCGCTATCGCGGTGCCAAAAGCGTCGTCATTTGCCCGGATTATTCGGAGGCCTCGAAATTCGCCGACATGTGGCTATCGGTGAAGCAGGGCACGGATGCCGCGCTCGCCATGGCGATGGGCCACGTCATCCTGCGCGAGTTCCACGTCGACCGGCAAGTGCCCTACTTCGAGGACTACGCCCGGCGGTACACGGATATGCCGATGCTGGTCCGGCTTGTGAAGCAGGGCGACAATCTGGTGCCGGAGCGGATGATCCGCGCCTCCGATTTCGACGATGCCATGGGCGAGACCAACAATCCCGAATGGAAGACGGTCGCCTACGACGAGAACTCGGGCGAAATCGTCGTGCCTCGGGGGTCGATTGGCTTCCGCTGGGGCGACAAGGGCAAGTGGAATCTGGAGGAGAAGGACGCAAAGGGCAATCCCATCAAGCTCAGGCTTTCGCTGGCGCCCATCAAGGATGACATCGCGGCTGTCGCGTTCCCGTACTTCGGCAACCGCGAGCATGACCACTTCACAGGCACCGACCATCCAAGCATTCTGCCGCGCAACGTGCCCGTGAAGCGGCTGAAGCTGAAGGACGGCGAAGCGCTCGTTGCTTCCGTCTACGATCTGTTTATCGCCAACTACGCCGTAGACCGAGGGTTCGGCGGCAGGCACATGGCGAAATCCTACGACGCCGAGGAGCCCTATACGCCGGCGTGGGCGGAGAAGATCACGGGCGTGCCGCGCGACAAGATCATCCACGTCGCGCGCGAGTTCGCCCGCAATGCCGAGAAGACCAATGGCCGCTCGATGGTGATCATCGGCGCTGGCATGAACCACTGGTACAACTCGGACATGAATTACCGCGGCGTCATCAATATGCTGGTGATGTGCGGCTGCGTCGGCCAGTCGGGTGGCGGCTGGTCCCACTACGTCGGCCAGGAGAAATTGCGGCCGCAATCGGGTTGGCTGCCGCTCGCCTTCGCTCTCGACTGGGCGCGGCCGCCGCGCCAGCAGAACTCGACGTCGGCTTTTTATGCGCATACCGACCAGTGGCGCTATGAGACGCTTGACGTATCCGACGTCCTGTCGCCGACGGCGCCCGCGGGCCCGTGGGACGGCGCGCTCATCGACTACAATGTGCGTGCCGAGCGGATGGGCTGGCTGCCGTCAGCGCCGCAACTCCAGGCCAATCCGCTCGACATTGCCAAGAAGGCAGCGGCCGCAGGCAAGGAGCCGAAGGACTATGTGGCTGCGGCCCTGAAGTCCGGTGAGCTCAAGTTGAGCTGCGAGGATCCGGACAATCCGATCAACTGGCCGCGCAACATGTTCATTTGGCGCTCCAATCTGCTCGGTTCCTCGGGCAAGGGACACGAATATTTCCTCAAGCATCTGCTCGGCACCAATCATGGCGTGTTGGGCAAAGATCTCGGGGAGACGGGCGCCCAGAAACCCAAGGAGGTCGTGTGGCGCGAAGAGGCGCCGCAGGGCAAGCTGGATTTGCTGGTGACGCTCGACTTCCGCATGTCGACCACGTGCGTCTACTCCGACATCGTCCTGCCGACAGCCACTTGGTACGAGAAGAACGACCTCAACACCTCCGACATGCACCCGTTCATCCATCCGCTGACCAATGCGGTCGATCCGGTGTGGGAGGCGAAGAGCGACTGGGAAATCTACAAGGCCATCGCACGCAAGTTCTCCGAGATTGCGCCAGAAGTGCTGGGCCTCGAAAAGGACGTCGTCCTCACCCCAATCCAGCACGACACACCGCTGGAGATCGCGCAGGCTGTCGACGTCAAGGACTGGAAGCGCGGCGAGTGCGAGCCGATCCCGGGCAAAACCATGCCGGCGGTGACCGTCGTCGAACGTGACTACCCGAACATCTACAAGCAATTTACGGCGCTCGGGCCGCTGATGGAGAACATCGGCAATGGCGGCAAGGGCATGAGCTGGAAGACGGAGCACGAGGTCGAGCTCCTGAAACAGCTCAACGGCGTCGTCCATGAGGAGGGGCCGAGCAAAGGGCTGGCGCGTATCGACACCGATATAGACGCCGCCGAAGTGATCCTCGCGCTGGCGCCGGAGACCAATGGCGAGGTGGCGGTAAAAGCGTGGGCGTCGCTCTCCAACACCACGGGCCGCGAGCACACACACCTGGCTCTGCCGAAGGAGGACGAGAAGATCCGCTTCCGAGATATCGTCGCTCAGCCACGAAAAATCATCTCATCGCCGATCTGGTCGGGTCTGGAAAGCGAGAAGGTCTGCTACAACGCCGGCTACACCAACGTGCACGAGCTGATTCCATGGCGCACGCTGTCCGGGCGCCAGCAGCTCTATCAGGATCACCTCTGGATGCGTGCGTTCGGCGAGGCATTTTGCGTCTACCGGCCGCCGATCGACACGCGCACCGTGAAGCCGGTGATCGACACTCGGCCGAATGGCGAAAGACAAGTCATTCTGAATTTCATTACGCCGCATCAGAAGTGGGGCATTCATTCCACCTATACGGATAACCTGCTGATGCTCACGTTGAGCCGCGGCGGGCCGATCGTGTGGATCAGCGAGAAGGATGCGGCGAAGGCCGGTATCGTCGATAACGATTGGATCGAGGCCTACAACAGCAATGGTGCGCTGGTCGCCCGCGCCGTCGTCTCGCAGCGCGTGAAGGAAGGCATGTGCCTGATGTATCACGCGCAGGAGAAAATCGTGAATGTGCCGGGCTCGGAGATTACCGGCCAGCGCGGCGGCATTCACAACTCGGTCACGCGCGCCGTACTGAAGCCGACGCACATGATCGGTGGCTATGCGCAGCTGTCGTACGGCTTCAACTATTACGGCACGATCGGCACCAATCGCGACGAGTTCGTCATCGTCCGCAAAATGCGCAACATCGACTGGCTCGACGAACCTGCTGCCGCTCGCCCGGAGGCCGCGGAATGAACCAGCTTGCGCGCCAAGTTCGTCGCCCCCGGGCTTGTCCCCGGGATCCAACTACCCGAGATCGCCTAGCGGTGGCCAGGTCTCGTCAGCTTCAATTGAAGGGATTCGCTGCTCGGTGGATCGCGGGCACAAGGCCCGCGATGACACGGTAGAGCAATTTGAGAAGGCAATGCTCATGAAAATCCGCGCACAAATCGCGATGGTATTGAACCTCGACAAGTGCATCGGCTGCCATACCTGCTCTGTCACTTGCAAGAACGTCTGGACCAGCCGCGAAGGCATGGAATACGCGTGGTTCAATAATGTCGAGACGAAACCCGGCATCGGCTTTCCGAAGGACTGGGAAAACCAGAACCGCTGGAATGGTGGCTGGGTGCGCAAGGCAAATGGAAAGATTGAGCCGAAAATCGGCGGCAAATGGCGCGTGCTGGCCAATATTTTCGCCAACCCCGATCTGCCGGAGATCGACGACTATTACGAGCCCTTCACGTTCGACTACGAGCACCTGCAGAACGCACCAGAGCTCAAGGCATTTCCGACGGCGCGTCCGCGCTCGCTGATCACCGGCGAGCGAATGGAGAAGATCGAGTGGGGGCCGAACTGGGAGGAAATCCTCGGGGGTGAATTCTCGAAGCGATCGAAGGACTACAATTTCGAGAACGTGCAGAAAGAAATCTACGGGCAGTTCGAAAATACCTTCATGATGTACCTGCCCAGGCTTTGCGAGCACTGCCTCAACCCGACCTGCGTCGCGGCTTGCCCGTCGGGCGCCATCTACAAGCGCGAGGAAGACGGCATCGTCCTCATCGACCAGGAGAAATGCCGGGGCTGGCGCATGTGCGTTTCGGGCTGTCCGTATAAAAAGATCTATTACAACTGGTCCTCCGGAAAATCGGAAAAGTGCACGTTCTGCTTCCCGCGTATCGAAGCGGGCCAGCCGACGGTTTGCTCTGAGACCTGCGTTGGGCGCATCCGCTATCTCGGCGTGGTGCTCTACAACGCCGACGGCATTGAAGCAGCGGCGAGCGTGAAGGACGAGAAGGATCTCTACGAGGCTCAGCTCGGTCTTTTCCTGGACCCGAACGATCCCCAGGTCGTCGCCCAGGCGCGCAGGGATGGCGTTCCGGATGCCTGGCTGGAAGCGGCGAAAAAGTCCCCGATTTGGAAAATGGCCATGGAATGGCGGGTAGCATTTCCGCTGCACCCGGAATACCGCACCTTGCCCATGGTCTGGTACGTGCCGCCGCTTTCGCCGATCCAGTCCGCAGCCGAGGCCGGAAAGATGGGGACAGACGGAGAAATGCCGGATGTGCGTTCGTTGCGCATTCCGCTGAAGTATCTCGCGAACCTGCTCACGGCCGGCGACGAGGAGCCCATCGCACGGTGCCTCGAGCGTATGCTCGCCATGCGCGCCTACATGCGCGCCAAGACAATCGACGGTGTCATCGACGAGAAGATCGCCGCCAGGGTCGGACTGACCGGCCATCAGATCGAGGAGATGTACCAGATCATGGCGATCGCGAACTACGAGGATCGTTTCGTGATCCCGACGGCGCACCGCGAGCTCGGAGAGGACGCGTACGATCTCCGCGGCTCATGCGGGTTCTCCTTCGGCAACGGCTGCTCGAGCGGACAGACCGGCACCAGCCTGTTCGGCGGACCGAAGAAAGCCAAGACACCAATGGAAGTGGCGTGAGCCCGCTGGACGGTAATGGAAATGCAGAAAACCCTGAAGGTTCTCTCCGCGATTTTGACCTACCCCTCTGCCGAGCTGCAGGCGGCGGTTCCCGCCATGCGTAGGGCTCTCGACGAGGAGGCGTGCCTGCCGCAGAAGTGCCGCGACCGGCTCGACCGCATTCTGGATCAGCTCGAAACGTGGGATCTCTACGAGCTGCAGGAGCGCTATATCCTGCTTTTCGATCGGACCCGCTCGCTGTCGCTCAACCTATTCGAGCACGTACACGGTGAAAGCCGGGATCGCGGGCAGGCGATGGTCGACCTCAGGCAGCTTTACGAGCGCCATGGCCTGGAGCTCGCCACGAATGAGCTCCCCGACTATCTGCCCCTCTTTCTCGAATTCCTGTCTGTCATTCCAGAGGCGGAAGCAAAGGAGCTGCTCGGCGAGACGGCGCATATTCTCGAAGCGATCCGGCAGCGTCTGAAGAAGCGCAAGGCGCCGTATTCGTCGGTATTCTCTTCACTGCAGGCCCTCAGCAGCTCCGCGCCCGCGGGCGAGCTGCTTCAAGCCTTGCTGGCGGCGCCGGATGACGATCCGAACGATCTTTCTGCGCTCGATGCAGCGTGGGTGGATGAGGAGGTGAGGTTCGGGCCTGGCGCCGCAGCCGATTGCGGTGCCGAGAACCTGGTCAGCAAACTTCGTGCCGCACGTCGGCCAGCAGCCGGTGTGGCCCCGCGGGACGGACAAACCAACCACCCGACGATCACCTACACGCGTTCAGCCCGAGCTTAACTCTCCCTTCGAGGGTTGAAGCGAACTGGGAGCTTAGAAAATGCGGGATACACTCAATTATATCATCTTCGGCTGGTATCCTTACGTGTGCCTCACCGTGTTCGTGGTTGGCAGCATTCTGCGCTTCGATCGCGATCAGTACACCTGGAAATCCGGTTCGAGCCAGCTGCTCAGGAGAAGGCAGCTGATGTTGGGGTCCAACCTGTTTCACATCGGCATTTTGATCATTTTCGTCGGTCACTTCGTTGGCCTATTGACACCTATCTGGGTTTTCGAAGCCATCGGGATCAGCCATACGGCCAAACAGATCATGGCGATCGTCGTCGGCGGTGTTGCCGGCTTGGCCTGTCTGGTCGGAATTGTGATGCTCGCGCATCGGCGGCTCATGGACCCGCGCATCCGTGCGACGTCATCGTTTGCAGACACTGGCATTCTGTTGATCCTCTTGGCGCAGCTCCTCCTTGGGCTGGCGACGATTCCCCTTTCCATGGGGCACCTCGACGGGGGAGAGATGGTGCGCTTCATGAATTGGGCGCAAGGTACGCTGCTGCTCAGGGCCGACACATGGATGCTGGTGGCCGATGCGCATCCCGTTTTCAAAGCGCATCTGTTCCTTGGAATGACAATATTCCTGCTCTTCCCGTTCACGCGCCTGGTGCACGTGTGGAGCGCGCCGGTCTGGTATCTCGGGCGGCGCGGCTACCAGGTCGTCCGCACACGGCGGCCACTGGCATCGGAGGGCCGTGCTGCTGTCATCGAGCCTGCGGAGTGAGTCCATGGGCTGCTCGGCGAGAGGTGCGCTGGCCAATGCGCAACGCACGAAAATCGCAGTCAATGGCGTTACCATCCCTCACGACATGATTTCGCGTGAGGCGCAGTATCACCCGGCGCCGACTCCGCTGGCGGCGTGGACCGCTGCGGCCCGAGCGCTCGTCGTCCGTGAGCTGCTGCTGCAGGAGGCGCGGCGAATTGGCATCGAGCCGGAGCCGGAAACGGATGGAGAGGGCCGGAGGGAGACGGACGAGGAAGCTCTGATACGGGGGCTCATCGATCGGGAGGTCACGACACCTGAGCCGGATGAGGAAACCTGCCGCCGCTATTATCGCCAGAACAGAGGGCGTTTCCGCTCGGCAGACCTGTTCGAGGCCTCTCACATTCTTCTCGCCGCGCATCCAGAAGATGAAGAGGGACGGAGCGCGGCGCGAAACAAGGCCGAGCAGCTTATCGCTGATCTTCGCGAAAGCCCGCAGCTGTTTGCCGATTTCGCCCGGATCCATTCGGCCTGCCCGTCGGCCAAATCCGGCGGGAACCTTGGGCAGAGAGGTCCGGGCGATACGACGCCGGAGTTCGAGGCGGCGCTCCGTCGGCTTGCACCGGGGGAAATGACCTCCGAGCCGGTCGAGAGCAGGTACGGGTTCCACATCATCCACTTGACCCGGCGCATCGATGGCCGCGAGCTGCCGTTCGAGCTCGTTCGCGAGCGCATTGCCGCGTATCTCACCGAGCGGAGCCGGCGCACGGCGATCGCCCAGTATGTCGCCCGGCTCGCAGCGGCGAGCGAGGTGAGCGGCATAAGCTTACCGACTCCGGCCGACCTGCGCGTCTCGGGAGGCCCTGTGCAATGACCCTGGGAGAGCTTCTGGCGGCCTGGCAGGATGACGCCGTCATCCTCGATGCCTTGATCGGTCTCGATGATCTCGCCCTTCTGGCGCGGCTGAAGGCGGCCGCCGAGGAAGACGGCAGCGACCTGGCGACCGTCGTGCGCGAGGAGGTGGGTCGGTTCGTCCAGTTGGCTGACGACGAAACCTGGCTGATGTTAATGGGGCGGCTCGCAAAGGCTGAGGATCCAGCGAAGGTGGGCCTCAAGCTGATGCTCGAGTACGGGCTGGCCAGGAATAGCGCAGAGCAAGGTACGGCGGCGTGATATGAATTCAACGCGCCGAGGGCTGCCGCCGAGCGCCTCTCAGAACGGTGCCAGCCCGGTCCTCGTTCGATGGGTACGATTCGGCTCCACAAGAGTTCGAGGCGGGAATAGACCGTGGCAACCACTGCTGAGCAAGTTCGCAGCTATCGCGGACCGGCGATACTGAGCTTTGGATTCCGGCCTTTCTTTCTGTCAGCCGCGATTTGGGCCGCGCTCGTCATGGTCCTCTGGCTGCCGGTGCTCGCAGGGCAACTGGTGCTGCCGACGGCTCTCGGACCGATAGAGTGGCACGCGCACGCGCTGCTTTACGGGTTCGTACCGGCGGCCGTGGCGGGCTTCTTGCTTACCGCCGTCCCGAACTGGACAGGACGGCTGCCCGTGACGGGAAAGCCGCTGCTTGCCCTTTTTCTCCTCTGGCTTGCCGGGCGGATTGCCGTTTTCACTTCGGGTTGGATCGGTGCGCCGCTGGCCGCCGTCATCGATTTGAGCTTCCTTGCCACCCTCGCTGCCGTGGTGGCGCGCGAGATCATCGCGGGAAAAAGCACGCGCAATCTGAAGGTGCTGATTGTTCTGGGCGTGCTGTTCCTCGGGAATGTGACGTTCCACGCGGAAATACTGCTCGGGCTCGGTGCGGAATACGGCATCCGCGCCGGCATAGCTGCTATCATCCTGTTGATCATGCTGATCGGCGGTCGCATCATTCCGAGCTTCACGCGCAACTGGCTGGTGCGGCGGAGTCCTGGTCGGCTGCCCGTCCCATTCTCGCGATTCGACGCCGCCGTCATGGCTTTCAGCGGTGCGGCGCTGGCCCTCTGGATCGTGCTGCCGGAGGCCGACGCGACGGCAGTTCTCGCCGTTTTTGCAGGTTTGCTGAACGTGGTGCGCCTCGGCCGGTGGGCCGGCGAACGCACGACGGCAGAGCAGCTCGTGCTCGTGCTGCACGTGGCCTATGCTTTCATCCCACTCGGATTTCTGCTGCTCGCCACGAGTATCTGGGCACCCGACGTGCTCCTGCCGTCGGGCGCTCTGCATGCCTGGACGGCGGGCGCAATGGGCCTGATGATCATGGCCGTTATGACCCGCGCCAGCCTTGGGCATACAGGTCAGCCGCTCACTGCGACGCGGGGTACTACGGCAATTTACATTGCCACTTTCATCGCAGCCTTGGCACGGATCGTGGCCGGATTCGGCGTCGCGCGCGAGCCGATGCTGCATCTTTCAGCAACCGCTTGGGTGGTGGGCTTCGCAGGGTTTGCCGTTATCTATGCGCCCCTGCTGACCAGACCTCGAGGTTGAGCGTCAGGGCGAGAGCGTCACTCGCTGACGGCCGCGGTTTCTGAAGTGGCATGCACCAGGATGCTCGGGAATGCAGCACCCTGCGTTTCACCATGCCCGGTTTCCCGATCGTAAGCCTCCTGGGTCTTGTCCTCGCGGATCAGCCGGTTGGCGAGCTCGTTCACCTTGCGGTCGAGCTCCTCGCAGGTAGGCTCAGGCGGCAAGCTCCTGATCGCGAACTCGATTTGCTCGGCGAGCTCACGCGCCAGCCTGCCGTGACCCTCCTCGTGCTCCGTCAGGGCGTCTATGAACCGCTTCCAGCTTGCCCGTAACTCAGGTGGGGCCGCGTCTTCGTCCACCCAGCGCGGCAGCGTGTACTCGATGTGCGTCTCGGTTGAAGCGTTGGCGACAGCGCAACCCCCGGCGACCTCTCGGCGATCGAACCACCACTGGATGCGCCACTCCGCCCAGCCGGCGAAGCGGGTGTTCGCCTCTTTGTCGTAAGGTCCGCGCGAAAACACGTCCTGGCGCAACTCCTCCAGCGTCGTGCCCCGCACGTCATAATAGTTCACCTTTGCGACTGCCTTGCTGATGGCGAGGTTCGTGGTGGGCGCGGCGCGTCCGCCTGACCGGATGGCGATAGCACCTGTTGCTGTCGCGAAAACCACAGCCAGAACACAAGCCAGCCAAACTCTGTTCATGATTTCCCCCACGCTTGCTGCAGCAACACTGGCTGCGAGTTGCGGCAAAAATCGGACAAGCTTCGGGGATCAGGGCCTCGAATTCCCCTTCCTCAGCCGGGAGGACGACTGCCGCCACAGGCTAAAATGACAAGCAAGGGGTCGCTGGGGCTGACAACCCGGCCGATGTGTGGCATACCGGGGGCGAGCTTGAGGCTTCGCCTTCATCATCTAGCTCACAGCACCCCTGTGATCTGCGCCCAGGCAGGGAGGGGTTGCAGGCCCAGGCGCGCAACTTGCGTGTCGCATTTGGAAAGGGGGCCGCCAATCGCTGCCGCTTGCACGCATTCGCATGTCGCGGGCGGAGAGGATTGCGTCGCTCCTGAGCGAGAGGCGGTCAGCTCGACCGTCAATGCTGGCAAATTTTTGTCGCAGTCGGCTCCAATCGGCGCGGCATCTCGGCGCACCTAACGACGCCGTTGAAGCAGAACGAAGAGGTGACCGTTGCGAAGCGACGCAACAAGACCAGCAGACAGGGGGGACCGATCTATGTCGCTGGCGGCTCCATTGCTCGCAGAAGCGCAACTTGGGGCGATGGGCGAGCCCCGCCTTCGTGAGGAAGTCCCGGAAGCTCCGCGAGAACGGTCGCGGAATGGCCTGGCTGTGCGAGCGCCCACGAGCGTGCCAGGCGTGCCAGGCGGCAGCATGGAAGCCGCTAGGGCCGAGAGGAAGCCCGGCGGCGCAAACGGCTTAGCCCAGGATAGTTTCGAGGGCGGAGCCGGCAGGATGCTCGTCCTCAGTAGACCCGCATGCTCCCGAAAGCCAATCGAGAACAGATTTTTGAAATGCCCCACCGCAGGGGCGGCCGACATCATTCCGCCGAATAAGCCCAGTTTGGCGAAAACGTCGTGGCGCGAGCTCTTCGAGCATTTCCGCGCGGAAATTGGCACTCAGTCATTGTCTCCGCCGTCCTCAGATCGCAGTGCTGATGCGTCTTGCTTGCGAATTGGCGCCCGCCGCACCGGGACGCGAGAGAAGACTTTCGGAGCACTGGGATCGGTAGGCTTTGTTGCCTAGGCCGATCAAAATTCAGTTTAAAGAATAAGAGGGCTTATGAAACCCAAGCTACGCATCGAGAACGTCTTCAAAATTTTCGGTGAAAGGCCGGAAGAAGCGCTCAAGGCACTGGAGCAGGGCAAGTCGAAACTCGAGATATTGGAGGAAACCGGCCAGACCGTTGGTGTCAAGGGCGTCAGCTTCGAGGTTAACGAAGGGGAAATCTTCGTCGTCATGGGGCTGTCAGGCTCCGGTAAATCGACGCTCGTGCGCATGCTCAATGGGCTGATTCCGGCCACTTCGGGACGAATTCTGATCGATAATGAGGACGTCACAAGGTGTTCGGCGGAGCGGTTGCGGAATATCCGGCGCAATAAGATCGCCATGGTGTTTCAGCATTTCGCGCTGTTTCCTCACAAGACGGTCCTCGAAAACGTTGCGTATGGACTGAAGATCAAGGGCGAAGCGGCTCATAGGCGGCGTGAGAAGGCACTCAAAGCGCTGGAGCAGGTGGGGCTTGCGGCTTACGCCGATAGCATGCCTGGCGAATTGTCCGGCGGCATGCAACAGCGGGTCGGCTTGGCTCGTGGCCTCGCGACGGATCCCGAGATTCTCCTGATGGATGAGCCGTTCAGCGCGCTCGATCCTTTGATCCGTCGCGAAATGCAGGAGGAGCTTCTGCACCTCCAGAAAGTATTGAACAAGACGATCATCTTCATCACCCACGACCTCAACGAAGCGCTGCTTCTCGGCGACAAGATCGCCATTATGAAGGACGGGGCTTTCGTTCAGGTGGGGACGGCGCAAGAAATCGTGGATCGGCCTGCGGACGAGTACGTGGCCGCCTTTGTGGCCGACGTCGACCGCGGTCGGGTTTTCCAAGCCTCGCACGTAGCCGGACGGCCCGTGACTGTCGAGCAGAGCGAAATCGGAGCTGCGGAAAAGGCGCTCCAGCTGATGGAGAAGCACAATCGGAATGCCCTTTACGTCGTCGACAAAGGCAAGGTCGCTGGGGTTGTCGCTTATCAGGAATTGGCGGTTGCTGCTCGCGAGGAGGGCCGGACGGATCTGAAAGAGGTCATGGTGACTGATGTGCCTGTGGTCCACCCGGAGACGCCGCTGAATGAGCTCTATGCCGCCGCCAGCGCAGGCTATCCGATCGCGATGACCGACAGTCACGGGAGACTCGTTGGCGTAATCGAGGTTGAGGCTGTTTTTTCCCAGCTCTCGGGCTGTGCATCGGAGAACGGGGCCACTTCCGGAAACGAGTGCGCGTCGCAAGCGAAAACGCAAGGGAGCCAAGACCGCAATGTTCAGCCCCGCTGATCTTGTTCAAATTCCGATCGATGATTGGGTGAACTCGCTGGTGCGCGATTTCCTGGTGCCGAATTTCCGATCCTTCTTTCGGGCGCTACAGGCACCAGTGACATCGGTGCTGAATTGGGTTGACGCCTTCCTCCACTGGTTGCCGATGCTGGCGGTAACGGCGATCTTGACCGTCATTGCAGATCGAACAGCCGGGCGCGGCGTTGCGATTTTCACCCTTCTGGCGCTGTCGTTCATCGACATGACGGGGCTGTGGCCGGAAACCATGACAACGCTGTCAATGGTCATCACGTCTGTGCTGTTTTGCGCCGTGATGGGGATTCCGCTCGGTATCTGGGCTGCTCGAAGCGATCGAGTCCTGTTTGTGATGCGGCCGATCCTCGACATCATGCAGACCATTCCGTCGTTCGTCTATCTTGTGCCGATCGTGATGCTCTTCGGCGTCGGAATGGTTCCGGGCATCATCGCCACGATCATTTTTGCCCTCCCACCTATCGTACGCCTCACAAATCTCGGCATCCGGAATGTCCGCGCGGATTTGATTGAGGCCGCAGAGGCATTCGGCTCGACGGGGTGGCAGATGCTCTGGGAGGTGCAAATTCCCCTCGCGCTCAGAACCATCATGGCAGGTCTCAATCAGACGCTGATGCTGGCATTGTCCATGGTTGTCATCGCTGCTCTGATCGGCGCCGGCGGTCTTGGTCTGACCGTCTATACGGGTCTCGGGCGCCTCAATGTCGGTGCGGCCACAGCGGGCGGTATCGGAATCGTCCTGCTCGCAATCATCCTGGATCGCATCACCCAGGCGCTGGGTGAGAAGAATTCCGAAACGGCGCCCTCGCTTTGGCAGACGCTGTGCTCGCTGTTCTCCTGGGGTCTGGAGGCCAAGCAGGAGAAAGACAAAACTGCATGAGCACGATTTTCGCGGAATGGGCTCTCGAGTGCGTTCCGCCTTCGCCGTGGCGGTGCTGATCGCCACAAACCTCTGACGTAGCAATACGGAGAATTACACATGAAAGGGCTGAGAAAGGGCCTTCTCACGCTGGCAGCGGCAGCGCTTGTAGGTTCAATGGCATGCATGCCGGTCCTGGCTCAGGATGCCCCAGGGGCGGGGAAGACGATCAAGATGGCCCGGGCCACATGGGATACCGGCTGGTTCCACGCGGAGATCTACAAGCAGTTGTTTGAAGAGCTCGGCTACACGGTTGAAGGTCCGACGACGCTCGATAACCCGCCGTTCTATCAAGCCGTGGGATTGGGCGACGTTGATCTGTGGGTGAATGGCTGGTTCCCATTGCACGATTCATACCGCGATGCATTTGAGGAAAACGCGGAAATCATCGGAACGGTCGCCGCTTCCGGTGCGCTGCAGGGATATCTGGTCGACAAGGCCTCTGCTGAAAAGTACAACATCAAGTCGCTGGACGACTTCAAGCGCGATGAGGTCAAGGAGGCCTTTGACCGCAATGGTGATGGCAAGGCCGATTTGGTTGCCTGCCCGCCGGGCTGGGGGTGCGAGCTCGCGATCGACAAACACCTCAAGGAATATGGTCTCAAGGATCACATCAACGAGGTGAAGGCCAGCTATTCGGCGTCCATGGCCGATGCGGTGGCTGCGTATAAAAATGGTGAATCCATTTTATTCTATACGTGGACCCCGAATTGGACGGTCAACGAGCTCAAGCCTGGCGAGGACGTTGTCTGGATCCCGGTTCCCGAGAAGCCGACCAAGGAGAATTCCGTCTCGGGTCTTGAAAGCTGTGTCGCCGATCCCTGCGTGATGGGGTTCGTCGCGAACGACATAGTGCCGGTCGCCAACTCTGAATTTTTGAAGGCCAATCCGGCAATTGCCACCCTCCTCAAGGAGGTATCCATTCCGCTCGAAGACATCTTCGAGCAAAATGCAGCCATGTTCAAAGGCGCCGACAAGCCCGAGGACATCGAGAAGCAGGCGTCCGACTGGATCAAGAAGAACCGCGACATGGTTGATGGCTGGCTCGAGGCGGCCCGCAAGGCAGCGGGTTGACCTGCCGTGAATAGCCATTTCAAGGGCTGCTGAACAAGCAAGCCAATGAAAGGTCAAATGTGACTTGACCATAGGGCTTAAGACCATGGGGCGGAGCTGTCGCACACAGCTCCGCCCCGCGGCGTCAGAAACGAGACTTCAGTCGTGAGCAGAAAGCCGATCTGTGCGTTTCGGTCCGATCGGCGGGCGACGCGGACATTGCAGCTCTACTAGACTCGCTTCGGGCTATGAAGAATAACGTTCTGGCGGGCAAAAAGTGATTTGCAGCGCCAGTCCAGTGCTGAAAGAAGAGCCAAAACGCCGCGCAACCAAATTTTCGCAACCGATCTGGCGATTCAGCACCCGGCAGCTCCTGTGGCGGAAAGTGACCAGCCAAAGTGAGTCGGACAGCCCTGTCTTTCGACCAGCCATTGGCGGAAACGGGAAAGAGGACGCCAGTTGCCGCACTGGACACGGCGTCCGATCCGTTTAGGGTTGCGCCCTGGAGAGGACAAGGCGACGCATGGCCAGACGAGCTTTTCAGCGCCATCCGTCTGTCTCTTCCAGGCCACGTGCGCGCCGAGGTGCGATGACGGCTTGAAGCCGGCGAGCCATCTCGGCCGTGGTGTAACGGGGAGCATCCGTTGAGATATTCGGTGTTCAACCTGCTCAGACAGGCAGCGACCGGCCATCAAGGCTGGCCGCGGCAATGGCGCGATCCTGAGCCAAAACCCCTTTACGACGTCGTTATCATCGGTGCCGGCGGGCACGGGTTGGCGACAGCCTATTACCTCGCCAAGGTACACGGCATTCGTAACGTCGCTGTTCTGGAGAAGGGCTGGCTCGGCGGCGGCAATACGGGGCGCAACACCACGATCATCCGCTCGAATTACCTCTGGGAAGAGAGCGAGGCGATCTACGAGCACGCGATGAAGCTCTGGGAGACGCTCTCCGACGAGCTGAACTACAACGTCATGTATTCCCCGCGCGGTGTGATGATGCTGGCGCACAATGTGCATGACGTGCAGAGCTTCAAGCGCCACGTTCATGCCAATCGGCTTGCGGGCATCGACAACGAATGGCTGACACCGGAGGAGGCGAAGGCCTTCTGTCCGCCGCTCAATATCTCACCCAATCTCCGCTACCCGGTTCTAGGTGCGGCCCTGCAGCGTCGGGGCGGCGTAGCGCGGCACGATGCGGTGGCCTGGGGCTACGCGCGTGCAGCCGACAAACTGGGCGTCGACATCATCCAGAACTGCGAGGTGACTGGCATTCGGCGTGGGGTTGATGGGGCCGTCGAGGCCGTCGAGACCACGCGGGGGACGATCAAGGCCCGCAAGGTGGGTATCGTGGCAGCGGGGCACACGAGTGTGATCGCGGCTATGGCCGGCTTCCGTCTGCCGCTCGAAAGCTTCCCGTTGCAGGCACTTGTGTCGGAGCCGGTTAAGCCAGTGTTCCCGTGTGTGGTGATGTCCAACACCATGCACGCCTACATCTCCCAATCCGACAAGGGCGAACTCGTTATTGGAGCTGGCACGGACCAGTACGTCTCTTACAGCCAGACCGGCGGCCTGCACATCACCACGCACACGCTTGATGCGATTTGCGAGCTATTCCCGATGTTCCGGCGCATGCGGATGTTGCGCAATTGGGGCGGTATCGTCGACGTCACGCCGGACCGCTCGCCGATCATCGGCAAGACGCCCGTGCCGAACCTGTTCATCAACTGCGGCTGGGGAACGGGCGGGTTCAAGGCAACGCCCGGGTCCGGCCACGTGTTCGCGGCCACGATCGCTCGCGGCGAGCCGCACCCGATCGCCGCTCCCTTCACGCTCGACCGCTTCCGCACCGGCCGGTTGATCGACGAGGCCGCGGCTGCGGCCGTTGCGCACTGAGGTTCTCCAATGCTGCTGATCCCTTGTCCCTGTTGCGGTGAAGCGCGGCCCGAAATTGAGTTCCGCTACGGCGGTGAGGCGCATATCGCGCGCCCGCGTGATCCGTCCGCTCTCAACGATGAGCAGTGGGCCGATTTTCTCTACATGCGGACCAATCCGAAGGGCATCCACTTCGAGCGTTGGCGGCATGTGCACGGCTGTGGGCGTTTCTTCAACGCGGTGCGCGACACCGTCAGTGATCGTATTCTGTTGACCTATAAGTCCGGCGAGCCGCGACCTGACGCGGCCACGATCGAGGCGGCGAAGGAGGGGCGCCGATGAGCAATCCGGCGTTCCGGACGGCGGCGGGTGGCCGCATCGACCGCTCGCACCCGATCCGCTTCACCTTCGATGGCAAGAGCTACACAGGCTACAAAGGCGATACGCTGGCCTCGGCGCTGCTCGCCAACGGCGTCCACCTCATGGGGCGTTCGTTCAAGTATCATCGTCCCCGCGGGCCGATTGCGGCGGGGGCGGAGGAGCCGAATGCGCTCGTCGGTGTAATTGGCCCGAACGGCCGCGAGACGCCGAACCTGCGAGCGACTCAGGTCGAGATCTACGATGGGCTGGTAGCCGAAAGTCAGAACCGTTGGCCGTCGCTGTCCTTCGACGCAAATGCCGTCAATGATCTTTTCTCTCCCCTTCTGCCTGCGGGCTTCTACTACAAAACCTTCATGGGACCGCGCTTCCTCGGCGCGACGAGGGTCTGGAAGTCGATCTACGAACCGCTGATCCGCCGGGCTGCAGGCCTGGGACGAGCACCTCGGTCGCCCGATCCGGATCGGTACGCGAACCGGTTCGCGCATTGCGATGTGCTCATCATTGGTGGCGGTCCCGCGGGGCTGTCGGCGGCGCTTGCGGCTTCCGAATCGGGCGCTGACGTCATCCTCTGTGACGAGCAGGCGGAGCTTGGGGGCTCGCTTTTGGCCGAAGCCCGCTCGCGCATCAATGGTCAGACGGCCGCCGAGTGGTTGACGCAAACGCTGCATACGCTTTCGAGCCGCCCCAACGTGCGACTTCTGCCGCGCACGCAGGCGTTCGGATACTACGCGGACAACTTCGTCGCCCTGCAGGAGCGGGTGACGGATCATCTCGCCAATCCGTCGCCGAACCTGCCACGCGAACGACTGTGGCAGGTGCGGGCCAAGGAAGTCGTGATTGGCACCGGCGCCATCGAGCGGCCGCTGGTGTTCCCGGAAAATGACCGGCCGGGAATCATGTTGGCCGATGCCGCGCGGACGTACGTGAACCGCTACGGTGTGCGGCCCGGCACCCGCGCCGTCGTGTTTACGGCGTGCGATACGGCTTACGAAGCCGCGCTCGCATTGCACGAGGCAGGCGTTGAGGTGCGCCTGATCGCCGATTTGCGGCCTAACCCAAGCGGTCCCGCAGTTGATGCAGCGCGCCGTGCCGGGATCAAGGTTATGGGCTCAGCCACCATTCTCGGCACGCACGGGCGGCTGCGCATTTCGTCCGCTCACGTTGGGCTCGTTGATGACCTCGGCAAGGTCGTGCCCTACGAGCACGTCGGGTGCGATCTGCTGCTGATGTCCGGCGGCTGGACACCGTCAGTGCACCTTTATTCGCAATCGCGCGGCAAGGTCGTCTGGAACGAGGAGGCGCAGGCCTTCCTGCCGGGCGAGCATGTCCAGCGGGAGCGCTCTGCCGGAGCGTGCCGCGGCGTGTTCGGGCTCAACGCCGCTCTGGAGGATGGTGCTTCTGCCGGCCGGGATGCCGCGGAGAAAGCGGGGCATCAACCACCGCCTGCGGTGACGTTCACCGTCGAAGAGCTGCAGCACTCCTATCGGGGCGTGCTCGAGGCATGTCCGCATCATCGCGATCCGGCGCGGGTTAAGGCATTCGTCGATTTCCAGAACGACGTCACGGCCAAGGATCTCAAAATCGCTACCCGCGAAGGCTTCCGCTCCATCGAGCATGTGAAGCGCTTCACCACGACGGGCATGGCCACCGATCAGGGCAAGACGTCGAACGTGAACGCCTTGTCCATTGTCTCCGACACACTCAGGCAGCCGATTCCGACGGTGGGTCTGACGACGTTCCGTCCACCGTATACGCCGGTAACCTTCGGCGTCCTCGCGGGCGAGCGCCGCGGTGATCTGTTCGATCCCGTCCGCACCACGCCCATTCATTCCTGGGCTGTCGAGCACGGCGCCGTGTTCGAGGATGTCAGCCTCTGGAAGCGCGCGCGCTATTTCCCGCTGGCGGGCGAGGACATGCACACCGCCGTCTCGCGCGAATGCCGGACGGTGCGCGCCAGCGTCGGGCTGCTCGATGCCTCAACACTCGGCAAGATCGAGGTCGTGGGGCCGGACGCGGCCGAGTTCCTCGAGCGCATGTACGTGAACCCGTGGAAGAACCTGCAGCCGGGCCGCTGCCGCTATGGCCTGCTGCTCAACGAGGCGGGCTACGTCATCGACGATGGCGTGGTCGCCCGCATCGCGCCCGACCGCTTCCACGTCACCACCACGACTGGCGGCGCCCCGCGCGTGCTCGCGATGATGGAGGACTACCTTCAGACCGAGTTCCCGGAGCTTAGGGTGTGGTTGACTTCGACCACTGAGCAATGGGCCGTGATCGCTGTGCAGGGGCCGAAGGCGCGCGAGGTGCTGGAGCCGCTCCTAGAAGACATCGACCTTTCGCGCGAGGCTTTCCCCCACATGTCTGTGCGCGAGGGCCGCATTTGCGGCGTGCAGACGCGCCTCTTCCGCGTCAGCTTCACCGGCGAGCTTGGCTACGAGGTCAACGTGCCGAGCGATTATGGCCGCGCAGTCTGGGAGGCCATCTGGGCCAACGTGGAGAAGGTCGGCGGCTGCGCCTATGGCACCGAGGCCATGCACGTGTTGCGGGCCGAAAAGGGCTACATCATCGTCGGCCAGGAGACGGACGGTACGGTGACTCCGGACGATCTCGGCCTCACCTGGGCCATCGGCAAGAACAAGCGGGACTTCGTCGGCAAACGTTCGTTAACGCGTCCGGACATGGTCAAGCCCGATCGCAAGCAGCTCGTCGGTCTCATCACGGAAGATCCCAAAATCGTGTTGGAGGAGGGGGCGCAGGTCACGCGCGAGGCAGATCCGCCAAAGGGCACGCCGGCACTCGGGCACGTGACCTCGGCCTATTGGAGCGATGCCGCGGGGCGTTCGATTGCTCTTGCGCTCGTCTCCGGCGGGCGGGCGCGTACGGGCGAAACGCTGTACGTGCCCATGCCCGACAAATCGATCGCCGTCACTGTGACGTCGCCGGTGTTCTACGATCCGAAGGGAGAACGGCTCGATGGTTGAGATTCTGCCCCTGCGCCGCGCACCGCATGCCGGGCTCTCGCTCGTTGCCGACGAGCGGAGCGTACGGCTCCAGGGCGTCGACGGTGTGAGTCGCTTCTCCGTTCGCGGCGATGCGGAAGCGGCCCAAAAAATCGGCCAAGCGTTCGGAGTATCTTTGCCGCTGGAGCCTTGGCGGTCAGCCACAACGGGCATTCGCGCGGCTTTATGGCTCGGGCCAGATGAATGGCTGCTCTTTGCCGACGAACGCGAAGCCGACGCCATTACGGCGCAGGTCGCAGCGGCAATGGGCGAGACGCCTTATTCTTGGGTCGATGTCTCCCATCGCAATGCTGGCTTTCTCCTCAGCGGTCCTCATGCCGCTGACGTGCTCAATGCCGGCTGCCCGCTGCCGCTCAGTCTTGCGGCCTTTCCGGTCGGCAAGTGCACGCGGACGCTCCTCGGAAAGGCCGAGATCGTCCTTTGGCGGACGGGTGAAACGGAGTTCCGAATCGAGGTCTGGCGCTCCTTCGCAGCGTATGTGGCGGAGTTCATCGCAGAAGCGGCGCGGGAGCATATGGTTTGAAAGGCTTTGGTCGGCCTCAGCGACATTTCAAACTGCGAAGCCGGACCGACCTTCCTCCACCCACCGATGGGTCAACGCTACGGCGATCAGTTTTTCAACC